>Ga0163155_10000758_pt1 | contig 39644 bp, 67 predicted proteins | sample OliLakLV19SP4G1_FD_148611 | JGI IMG/M metagenome (GOLD analysis project Ga0163155, IMG submission 148611) | Freshwater microbial mat bacterial communities from Lake Vanda, McMurdo Dry Valleys, Antarctica - Oligotrophic Lake LV.19.SP4.G1 | ecosystem: Environmental > Aquatic > Freshwater > Lake >... | reverse complement strand
CCGCCAATGCGGCCGCCAGTTCGACGTAGTTTGGAGCAGCCAGTCGTCTGGATCTTCTGGTGTGCCGCGCTCCACGTGACCAAACCTGGACAGTGTCCTGACGACCAGGCTGAGAGGCGTGGCGGGAGTCAGCGTCATGCGTCGCACGTCGCTCGCGCGGAATGGCGCCGTGACCACGATGCCAGCGCCTCCGATTGCGATCTGCGTCTCAGCGGAGAAGGTCTCGCCGTCGTCGCCGTTGACGCCGGCGGCCGCGTTGCCGTCGAACGCTTCGGCTTCCCATGGCTCGACAGGAGTTGAGTTGCGCCAGAAGTCGTCCGGGCCTGGGTGGCGGATCCTGGGGTGGTGCATCAGGTCAGGTGCGGGTCGAGAATGGTGACGAAGCCGGCGACGATGCAGCACTTCATCATTTGGCCGATGTGGGCGGTGATGTCGTCGGCGCCGCCTGCTGTGATGCCGTCCTCGGCGTGGATACGCATCGCGTAGCGGTAGTTAGCCGCATCCGTGACCACTGGCGCGACGGGGGTCACCACGACGTCGTGCGAGGCTATGTAAGCGGCATCCGACGTGAATACGTCACGGGTCGAGGCAAGCACTTCTGGCGCTGGCACAAGCAAGTTTCGCGGCATCCGGATCAACTCCACGAGCGAGCATTGGTCGGGCGGGTTCAGGTGAGTGACGCCGACGATCACTCCGAGGGTGACAGTGAGTGTCGAGATCACGAGGCCGCGCGGGACGGGGAACTCTAACACGAGCGGAGACCCAACCTTCATGCTGACCCAAACCGGCCGCACCCCAGGTTCGTCGGCGGTAAGAACCCATCCCGAAGTGTCGGCGGGGTTGGGGAACGGACGCGATACGCCGTAGTGGTCTGGAATGAGCCTGGAGATGGCCTTGCCTGGCGCTTGCCAGGTGACAGTTGCGCCGTTGGTGAGGGTCAACGACTGCACGTTTTGCAGGTCGGCATTGCGCGCGATGCGCATGCCAGCGCCGCCGACAACGAGGCGGGCCGTAGGGTTCCACCCGCCACCGGTGCCGGTGTTGCCGCCCGTGTCGCCGTTGATGGTCTTCTCAAGGTTCGAGTCGATGGTCTCGAGTTCGGCCGTGAGGAACGCCGAGCCGCGGAGGTAGCGGACGGCTCGGCCGCGAACGTGGGCGGGCATCTAGGTGGCCTTTGCTGAGGTCAGAACGGACATGTCAGCGACGGCAGCGTCGGGATCGAGGGCAATGAGAATCCTGGCAGTCCAGGTATCGCCAGCGAGATCTCTACGCTTGGAACAGGGAAACCTGGCACCGAAGGCAGAGCGGGTAGCGTCGGGATCGAAGGCAGAGAGAAGCCGGGAATGCCCGGGATCGACAGCGAGATCTCGACCGACGGCACAGGGAATCCGGGCACGCTCGGCAACGACGGGATCGACGGGATCGAAGGCAGAGAGAAGCCTGGGATCCCCGGGATCGCGATCGACAGCGTCGGGACGGTGAACCCGCACCCCATCAGGATGCCGCAACCTTCGTGGCGATGAACGTGGGCGACAATGGCGGTGGCGGAACTACGGCGCCGGGCGCGCCGATCACGGGCCCCGGCGCATTTAGAAGTGTCGCGATTGCGGTCAACGCAACATTCACGGTGGTCGCCCAAATGGCAATTTCAGGCGCCAGCGCCACGGGCTTAGCACCAACCGTGTCGCCCAGCACCGCGCCGCCGGCGAGGCTCAGCAGCCCCGAGATGGTGACCCCGTCGTTCTTGATCTGGACGAAGTTTGACGCGGTTTCCGCGTTTATCAGCACCGAGCCGTCAGGCAGGCACGCGATGCCGCCACCCTTGAGGTGGCGGACCTGGATCTGCTCTTCGCCGTCGACTCCGGACATGGCGATGACCTGGCTCTTGTCCGTGCCGATAGGCTGGCGGAGCATCACGTTCTTGGCTTCCTCGTCGAGGAGCAACCACGGGCCCGCGGAGTAGAGAACGGTCGCGCCCTTGGCGATCTCGGGGACCAACTTCACCAGTCGCGCGTCCGTCGTCGGCATCGAGAAGCCGTCACCGCTGTCGCCGTCGAAAGCGAATAGGCAGCTTGCCCCCGCCACGGGCGTCTTCGTCACCGGGTCGGTTGTCGGGTCCAGCGGACGCGACAGAATGCCTAGCGGCTGCACGGACGGCAGGCTTGCGCCGCTCTGTTGCGACTCGCCGTAGCGGTCCACTGCGACCTGGAGAACGCCGTCCACGAACTCGGAGAAGGCGGCGATCGAAAGATCGAGGTCGAAGCTCATTCGGGATCTCCACCGAAGACGACGTCTTCGACTCGCATCAGCTGGATGGTCGTCGTGCGATGCGGATTGCGACGATGCGCGACCGCCTCAGCCCAGAACTTGCCGCTAATGCCGAACTCGTCGTCATCGACCTCGAACACCACGTCGGGCGCTGGGATCGACATCTCGCCGTTGTACAGGTTGGGCAACGCGTGCCCTGCGATCGTGTACGAGAGCGACCATGCGCCGCGGCGCGCCTCGATGATCTTGCGACGAGCCAGGAACTCGGCCTGCTCGATGGTCTTGCTCTTTGGGTCGGAGATGCACAGCGGGCGGTCGAAGCCCCAGCCAACCATCTCCTGGTCCTCGTAGGATGCGAAGATCTTGGTGCGCGCATCGGCGGCGCCGCCGGCTCGCGAGTGAACTTCGCAGCGAGAGAATCGCGCGGTCGGCTCGTTCTTGTACTCGCCGTCGATGATGTTCGTCTTGCCGTTGCGCCGAAACAGCCGAAAGGTCGGCTGCTGCGCCGTGTTCGGCGTGGTCAGCATCACGGTCCCATCGCCAGCGGCCCACAGGAACAGGCCAGCGCGATCCATCTCTGGCTTGAGAAAGTCCGACAGCCAACGCTGACCCATCTTCAGCTGTAGTTTCTTCGACTGCGCAGCCTTGGACGCGAGCTTCAATTCGAATCCTAGCCCCCTGGCAATCACGCGCGCGAGCGCTACGGGCCCTGAGTCCTGCTCCACGGGCGCCTTCGTAATGGCCTTGCGGTTCGCCTCGTTGGAGAAGATGACCGTCGGCGCGCCGGAAAGGCCGTATGCCTCTGTCATGGCAGCGTTGACGAGGTCGAGAAACGACGCGTCCGAGAATCCCTGCTCGGTGCGCGCGAAGGCGTCGTTGAGCGTCGCTAGCGTATCGCGGCCGCGGACCGAGCAGCGATTGCCTCCCTCTCCCTTGCCGAGCGTGTAGCCGTCGCTGCGGCCCGAGAACTGGGCAGCGCCGCCGATGCGAAGCTCGAACGGCGTGCCTGGTACCCAAAGCTCCGCGAGCTCGCGGACGGGCACCGCTGCGCCGAGCGTCAGGCAGAACGCCGCCGGCTGCTGGAGGATGCCGAGAATGACCTCGTAGCTCTCCGAGTACAGGATCGGGATACCGTCCGAGACCAACTCGATTCGGTTGGCTTCTTCGTCGAATCGCGCCATCAGACCCTGAGCGTCGTGCCCTCGGGGATTGCGAACGCGTCGTCGATGACGCTGCGGTTCGACTGGAGGATGTCAACGGCGTGCGACGTGTCGCCGAACACTACGATGGATACCTCGGTGACCGACATCTCGGACGTCGTGACGTACGACGTAGTCGGCGCGATGACCGCGGCGACCTTCTCGCCTGATGAGATCAGCGTTGCGCCGAGGTCGCGAAGCGCGCGGCCGACGGCGAAGTTGTCCGGGTCGCCAAGTTCTGACGCCGACGCTTCAATCTGCTGAATCTTGCTGGTGACGCCAGCGATCTTCGCGCCGAGCTGGTCGCCCGCAAGCTCCACCTGATCGAGCACGCCCTGCACCTCGTTCATGGCGCCTTCGATCGATTCGAAGAGGTCGGGCTCCTCCAACTCGAGCGGCGCGATGGCAGCCATGACAAGCTCGATCTTGTTGAACAGCGACGAGGATGTCGTCTGAATCACGTCGTCGATGGAAAGCTCCTCCTCGGAGATCTCCAAGAACGACATCTTCATCCGGATGCCGTCGCGCATCCGAGTCGGGTCCGCCTGCTCGTCCCAATCGATGCAACGCGCGTCGATGGTGCCGAGGTGCGGCACGACGAGCGGGCCGATCTCGCCCTTTTCGAACAGGATTCGGATCTGGTTGAGCGTGTCGGTGAAGGCGAGCGGCCCATGGACTGGGTCGTTGGCCGAAAAGACGGCGTCGTACTCCACGGTGTAGGAGCGGCGTCCGATGCCCTCGTCCTGCCCACCGGGGGAACCAGGGTACTCGTGCAGGTGGTGCCGATAGCCTCCCTTGACGCTCCACCTCGTGACGGCGAACCCCAGCCCGGCGAATGAAGCCGGCTGAAGCTCGTCGAAGGGGCTCATGGTGATGGAGGCGGCGCGCGGCCGGCGGGATCTACGCCGGGCGTTGGCTGGTTGGTGACGGTCACGTTGATGTTGCCGCCCATCTTGGCGGTGAGGTTGTCAATGGCGGTCTGCACGGCTACCATCTGCGCTTCGAGTTCAGGCTGCCGAGCTACCTTTTCCTCTTGAGCGCTTTGCTCATCGAGGCTCTGGCCGATTCTGCCGCCAGACGCCCAATTGCCGGCAGCGCTGGCATACCCACCACCGAGATAGTCGAAGACCGACTGCTCCTGGCTTTTTGAATCGATGATCTCGGAGCCGAGACGCTGGACTGTGACCATGCCCTCTGCGAGCGCGCCTTCCTGCTCTGCTGCCGAACCGCCCATGCTCATGCGAAGTCGGCTGGCGGCATTGCTGCCCTCGTTGAGGGAGCCCTGTGTCGCGATGTACGCCTTGCGATCAGCCTCCTCGTCCATGCTGTCGAGCGCGGCGCCAGCGGCGAAGCCGACGAGGGCGGCGCCTGCCACGGGGAGAACCTTGCCGGCTGCGCCAGCGCCGCCGGGAACCACGCCTGGGGCCACGCTAGCCCCAGCGCCGCCGCCAATCATCTTCTTCAGCAGCGAGGCCATGCCACTAGAGATCGCCGTCTCAAGGCCCGCCTTTGCGATGCTGCCGACGATGGCCAGCGTGATCGCTTTGCCGGGGTTGTCGACGGCCCACGCGATAGCGTGGCTGAGCGCCTCGGCCAGCTTGATGAGGCCAGGAGCGGCGCGCTCAAGAGCCGGCGCAAGCTTCGCCTGCAAGCCGGCGGTGACGTCGTCCATGCGGTTGTTGAACTGCTGCGCCTTGGCGGACTGAGACTCCAGCGCCTTACCGAGCGACTCGCGGATCTCGCCCTCGCCCATGGCGACTTTCTTGAACTTGTCCAGCTCTTCGGTCACTGCCTTGAGGCCCGCCGATGTCGCCTCGTCCTCACTGCCACCGGCAGATCTCGAAGCATTGCGAGCGCGCCGAAACGTGTTCGCAGAACCCTCGACAGCGCGCGCTCCAGAAGAGTTGTAGTATAGCTTCTTGAAACGCTCTGGATCTCCGCCGGTCTTCGCAAGCGCAGCCTTGAGGAGTTCTTCCGGGTTGCGGATCATCCCCGTATCTTGGTTTATGACGTCGATGCCTTCTTTCTTGAAAGCTGCCATCCGAGCGGGGGTCCGGAACGTGTTGACCATCCCGGATACGCTTGATGCGGCGATGTTCGCCGTGGTCGCGCCGCCCTTTTGGCGGGCCAATTGAGCAAACGCGCCCATGAGCACGATGTTGTCTTCGGTCTTGCCGTCGAAGGCCGTAGCGGCAACGCTAACCTTCGCCATCTGCGTAGCGAGATCCTTGAGTTCGACCGCGCCGAGCTTGCCCTGCCCAGCGATGGATCGCATGACCTGGCCGATTCGCTTGATCTTGTCCTCGCCCTTCATGTCGCCGAGCACGCTGGAAACGTCGCCAGCTGCTTCGACCATGTCGCCGAGGTCGGTACCAGTCGCGCGTGACAATGCGCCAAGTTCCTTCATGACGCCCATGCCCGTTTTCAGGTCGCCGGTCTTGCCTACGAATGCCTGAAGGCCTTCCATGGCCTCAGTGCGACTGAACGCGTTTGCGTCGGCCGACTCTTTTACGTTCTTCTGGATGTCGGCCTGATCGACACGGATGCGCGAGGAGTCGCCTTCGGCCGCGTTCGGGTTGTAGCCCGAGTTGGACAGGTCGATCGCCCGCTTCTCCAACTCCACGTTGCGCGCGGCGGACGCGCCAATGTCGAGGTTGACGCCAGCGCCACGGGCCAGCTGCCCAGCGACGCCCATACCGAAGCGCGCTGTCTGCCCCAGGTTCGACACCGTGCGGCGACCGAACTCGCGAGCGAAGATGTTGCGATTGATCGTCGACTCGCGCTGGCTTGATGCCGCCTTGCGCTTGTCGGCACGCTCGCTCGCGGCGACGACGCGCATGACGTCTCGCTCTTCTGCGTCGTGAGCCTTCTTGGAGGCGCGCATCCGATCGTCAAAGCCGCGCATGTCGGCGCGGACGGACTTCTGCCGGCGCCTGTCAGCGTCAGCCGCTGCGCTCGCCTCGAGCCTGGCGATCTGCGCGTTGACGCGAGTGACCGAGCGCACTTGAGCCTGCGCGCGACGCTCTTCTGCCGCGGCCGATTGCGTCGCGCTACGTACGGCATCCTGGCCCTGGGCCTTGCCAGAGCGGGCCATGGCTTCGCGCGCTTTGCCGCCCGCCTTGTTGGCGCGCTGCTCGACTTGATCGAAGCTCCGCGCGACCGATGAGTCGAGCGCTGCTCCGATCGTGATCCGGATCTGGGCGATGGCGTGCCTCAGCCCTGCGCGCGCAGGTCGTCAAGAATGCGTGCCAGCAGCCGACGGTCGCCGTCGTGCAAGTGACCGATCGCGTCGGCATCAGCCAGACGGGTCGACAGGTCGGATAGATCTTCGGGCGTCGCTAGCCGAAGGAGCGGGGAAAGCTGCTCGGTCAGTTCGGCGTAGCCCTGCCACAGACGCAGGATGCCCTTTTCTGTGAACGCCACGCCCACGAGGTCGGCGGCCATAGCCTTGAACCAGGAGCGGGTGACATCGTGAGGCTGGCACACGGCTTCCGCCATCACGCCGCGGACGATCTGCCCGTTCCAGTGCTCCACGTACGACTCCGAGTTGCGCGACGCCTCTGGGTAGAAGCGGTCGGCGCTCACGGTCGCATTCGCGCGCGCCTTGTCGTGCGTCGACTCTGAGCATAGGCGCAAGCCAATGCGCACTGGCTCATTCGGCTTGCCAGCCCAGGACTGCGCGAATGCAGACGGCGGCAGCGTGACGACGATCGGCGCGTCCTTGGCGCTCACTGGCGCCTCTGTTGGCGCAGACGTGACGCCCCTGGCGGAGTCGAGCGCGCTACGGTGAGCGGCAGATATCGCCGGCCGCGGCCTCACTTGAGACGCCATTGCACCGACCTCACGAGGGGGTTGAGGTGCGGGAAGGTTCGCTCGAAGTGGTAGATGAGCCCGAGGTATAGAGCGACTTCAGCGCGTCCGAGCTCACAAGCAGGTCGACCAAAGTACGCACCCATTGCCTGCGCGCAACCGGCTGCCACAGCTCGAAAGGGAGTTCATGCCCCTCCGGGACGAGCGCGGCTTCGAACACCTTTGAGACCGCTTCGTCGAGCGTCATCGTGCTCAGCCGCGGCGACACCTCGTCTTGCAACGAGGTCTGCCGATCGAAGAGCAGGAACACGCGCTCGCGGTCGAGCCCGTCTTTGACCTCTGCCACGCTGGCGAAATACGCCTCTTCGACGTCCTGCTTGTCCGGGTCGATCGCTGACTTGGCGACGATCTCGCAAGCGAGCGCGAAGTCGAACACGACGCTCCCGTGATCTGCTGGGACACCGGCTGTCTTGGCGGCGGCAGACGCCGCTACCAAGCAAGCCTCGTGCTCCGCGCCATTGAGCACGCGCAGGTCACACGCCGCTTCCTTGCCATGAAGCGTGGTGAACCTGACGTCCTTGCGACGGGCGCGGGTGCCCTTGCAGATGGCGGCGAACTTCGACATCAGGTGGCTTCGGGACGGGCACCGCGGAAGGTGAACTGGCCTCTGAGTGAGCCGTTCGCCATCGTCGTATTGAGAACGCCGGTGATGAAGCGCCCGTCGGCCTTGTAGATCTTGCCGCCGGCAAAGTAGCCGATGGATGCGTCGGTCTGTCCTAGCAGTGCATCGATGGCGCCAGCGTCTTCGCCGGCCTCCGGGATGGCTTCGGTGAACTCGACCTGGCAGGTCACCTTGCCGTCGCTCTCGAAGATCGACTCGTCGGTGATGACCTGCTCGCCGTTGCCGTTGATGGTCAGCTGGGCCGACTCGGCATAGGCGACCTTGCGCGACCCGATGTACACGGACGCGTGAATCATGCGATCGGCCATGTGGTCGTCGTCCCTTCGTGCTGGGCCTCCGTCCGCGCTCGCCAGATGCGAGCGGCGACGGGCGGCCGATGACTGTTTGGCGCGCTACGCGCCGGGCTTCAGATCGTGTTGAGCTGGCGTGAGACGAAGCCAAGCTGGTGCTGCGTCGGGAGCGGGAAGATGTCCGAGGACGTCATGATCCGCTTGGCCGTAGCGTTCCACTCGCTGACGGGAGGGAACTGGCGCACCGCCGTGAGGATGCGCTCATCCTGCATGCGAATCAGCTCCTCGAAAACTCGCGAGTTCCAGTGGCGCGGGAAGCCGATGCCGGCGGGCGGCGTCGGGTCCCCGTCGGCGGGGTTGTCTTGCACGTACTCGTTGGCGACGAGGTACTCGGTGATCCAGATGAACTTCATCCGGTCGCGCCAGTAGTCAGCGGTCGTGGCCTGACCGACGTCGAGTGTCTTGTAGTCCGGCTCCGAGCCGTTGAGGCTGCGCGTGGTGATTGCGCGGATGGTCACGATCTCGCCGGCCTCGTTGGTCGTGCAGACCGAAACGCCGTTGTCGAGCGCCGCTTGCTGCACCGGAGTGCTGGGCCGCGACGCCGCGAGCGGGGCGCCCTTGCAGCCCGGGACAACGTGGCCGTCGAGGTTCCTGTTCGGGTTCGTCGCCTCCATCATGGCGCGGTAGGCCGCCCAAGATGCGGCGATCTCGCCGGCCGGAGTCTCGGCGTGTTGTGACCACTTCGCCTCGAAACGCTGGTCGTTCAAAGTCGTCTGCGCAAGCGACGTGGTCGCCGCGAGCGTGCCAGTGAAACCGACGACGCTGTGCTCGAGCCGGCCAACGAGCGGGCCAGCCTTGTCGTCGATCTGCGCCTCGATATCGAGGAGCGAAGCCGAGTCGTTCTGCGCCCACGCGATGCGGTCGAACTTGAGCGGGTGCAGCGTGGCCAGCATGAGCGCCAGCGGTTCTACGCCAGTTCCACCGGTGAAAGGCACCTGCACGTTTGCGAGGATAGGCGTGCCGCCAGCAATGGCGACGGTCATGCCAGACGGGCGCAGGACGCTGTCCTGTCGCAGGAAGAGCGCGTTGCCTCGGATGCCAGGGTTCTTGTGGGTCAGCGTCACGACGCCAGCCGTGTTTGCGGCAGTCACTGGCAACTGGAGGTTGGCGTTGACGACCGCAACGATCGCTTCGGCGGCAAGCGTCACAGTGACTGACGTGGTCGTGAAGTTGACCTCTATCAGGTCTCCGCCAACGTAGAAGTTGACAGTCCCGGCAAGCGCCCACGATCCAGCGATCGTGATGGTCGAGGTCGCCGCAGCAGCGCCCACCGCGGCCAGTGGGCAAGCGATGAAGTATCGCGGGCCGCGGGTTCTCATAGCCTTGCGCATCATCCGAGCGGCCTCGCCGCCGGAGCCCGCAACGGCATCTGCCTCGTCGAGAGAGAAGACCTCTTTGACCTCCGAGTCGGGCACGATGGTGCCAAGGCTCGGATGCTTGAGCCCGACCACGAGCACCTTCATGGCGCCGGTCGCAAATGCGCTACGGCCGGCGCCGAAAACGGTCTGCCCGTAGAAGCCGGGCACCTTGTACGAGTCGGAGAATCCTTCGACAACAATCATGGCTCAGGACTCCTTCGACGTGTCGGGAGACGCAGCGGCGCGCCGCGCAGGGCTGGCGGCAACGACGCCAAAGGCGGCTACCTCGGAGTCGATCGCGAACTGCTGCGACCATTCTGATGTGTCGGCGTCGGTAATGCAGGTGCAGGTCTTCGAGACCCCCGAAAGCATCGGGCACTCGGCCTCATGCGCCTGCTCGGCGCGGTAGCTAGCCATCGCGGCGGCCCGCGCTGCGGCGAGCTTGGCCATCGGGACCTTGCCGTCGGTGACGATGAACAGGTCGGCGTCTCGGGCCAGCTGGCGATAGAACGCCTCGAGCTGGCCAGTCGAGTCGACCACGACCAGATCGACGCCAAACTCGAAGCGGTACTCGCTGCGCGACTGCTGCGCGAGCGCGGGGCCCCGACCTCGCGTGTCATGGTCTAGCAATACGCGAATCGCTCCGACGAAAGCTCGGTTCGGCATGATCGACGTCAGGCGAGGGGTCTCGCCAATCGGCGCAGCGCCAGCGAGTCGACCAGACGCGTCCAGCTGCGCGTACGGGTTCGGGTAGACGGTGAGTTTTCGCGTCCGCATTGGATCGGTCTCCTGGCGAGCGCGCGAAAGGGCGCAACACGCGATGTCTTTGGCGGCTCGGCCGCGAACGTCAGAGCTTGGCGCGGGTAACGTTCTCGCCGTCGATTGAGACGTCGAAGTCGAGTCCGGCCGGCGGCGTAGCCAATGGCCACGCGCGAGACAGTGGGTCGCGGCGGTACTGCTCCACCGCTTGGACGGTCGCGATCACGCCGAAGTACTTCGCGGTGCGCTCGGTATTGCCGCCAGCCGCAACGATATCGATGGACAGCGTGTGGGGTGACCATTCGGTGAGCCCTACGCTCAGCAGGCCGGTGGCCTTCGAGAGCGATGACCCGCGGCCCGTCCTGGCCTGCACGCCAATGCGAATCGAGCCGGCCGTTGAGACCTGCGACGGGATGGCGATGCTGACGACGGATGCAGCCTCGAAGGCGCTCACGATCGTCTGGCCACCATTGACGCTGGTCAGCGCGATGGACTCAGCAACCTGGTTTCCGAGCCAGTCGACGTAGGTGATGACGATGGCTGCGAGCGAGTAGGCGCCGGTTGCGGCGGACGTGGTGATGCTGATCCCGCGTCGTGGCGACATCGCGCCGATGCCGATTACGCCGTTGAGTGCGCCGCCGGTCAGCGTCACGGGCGCGGTAGCGGTGGCGCTGGCGGTAACGATCGCGTCGTCGTCGGCGACCAGCGTGGACGCCTTCGGGTCGGCGTCGCCAGGGTCGGACCAGGCGGGGTGCCGGTTGTCGCGGATGCGAGCACCGAGCGACTTCATCATCGCTTGCGCGAAAGGCTCGCGCTTGGCTTCCTTGCGCGGATCGTCTGGCGGCAGGACCCATAGCAGCGAGAAACTGGCCGTCTCGTGGCGGAAGTCGTCCGACGTCTGCTCTTGCCGTCCGCGCGTACGCCAGAGGAACAGGCTCGGGAGGTTGTCGCTGTCGAACTGGTACCGCTCAGGGTTGGCTACGTAGGCCTTCCGGACCACGTCGCTACCTTTGGTGTCACCAGAAGGACGGGGGCGCAGGGACGCCCATTCCGTGCCACAGTCGGCGCGCATGACGGCGGCGCAGAAGGAGAGCAGCTTGCTGGCCGTGGGGTCAGCTAGACCGAGTTCAGTCGTCTCAACCGAGGCCCCGGAGAGAGCGACGGGCAGGTCGACGCCGCCGAAGACGTCAGTCATCGGGACATGCGGGCGGCCGATGCATTGGCAACGTTCTCGCCTGCGCGAACCAACGTGATCTCGGCTTCGAGCATGGCGCGCCGAAAGTAATCGTTGGGCTTGGTGCCGGGGTGCATCACGCGCCGCGCGAAGCGCACGCCACTTGGTCCCACCCAGCGGAGCATCTTCTTGCGACGCGCCTCGATGGCGTGCGGCTTAGTGCCGTCCGCCATGAATGAGGCGTGATTCGCGATCGCTTCGAGTTCGCCCTCGGCGCCGGTGGAGCCAGCGGAAGTCACGCGGGCGTCGATGCTGTTGCGCAGCTCGTACGACCGGTGCGGCGCCAGGACGCGGGCCGTTGTCTTGCCCTTGCGCCCAGCCTCGTCGACCGCGGCTTCGCAGCCACGAGCCAGATTGACAAGCTCCGCGTTTGCGGAACGGCGAAACTCGGATGCGTCGATGCGGATGTCGATCATCAGAAGTCGCCCATGCCGCCGATGTAAAACTTGACCGGCGGGCACTGGATGCTTCCAGACCCTGAGGCGATCATGCCGCCGACGTTAGCGGCGTTCTCGGGCGGTCCGGATACGTCGAGCCGGACCTTGCCGGACCGAAGTCCAGCCAGTTCACCGTCGACGACCTTGATGTATTCGGCCCAGTCGCATCGCGCGTGCGTAGGAGCAACACGCCAGACGCGGGCCTCTGCGTAGTCGAGCGACAGCCTGACAACTTGCGAGGGCTTCACGTCTCGCACAGAGTCGAGGTCGTAGATGCCGCGCAGGTAGCCCTCTACGTGCGCATCGCAGTCGACTTGCAGCCGCTCGATGGTGCCTGTGTCGGGCTCACCGTCGTTGTCGCGATCGAACGCGACGAGGATGGCGTCGATCCCCACCCGGGCTACGAGGTCGTCGTAGGTCCAGTATGGAAGAGCCATCAGACGCGCGTCACGGCGGGTCCGAGAAGAACGGCTTGCGCTTCCGTGATCGGGAGCGGCTCGCCCGTCAGGTACTCTTTACCGTCGTGGTTCACCGCGCCGTAAGACACGACGAACCGGGCAGCGCGCGGCGCTTCCTGGTTCGTCGCCATGGGCTTGGCAGGTTCGACTACGACCGCAGGATCTGCCTCTTCGGCGAGGTCTGCGGCGTCGTCGATTACTGCCGTGCTTGGACTGGTTGCGCCTCGATGGGCGTCATGTCGACCGCCGCGGCTCATGCTCAGGAGATCGCAGCGGCGATGAGGTAGCCGGTGTCGTTCGCGACCACCTCGAGTCCCTCGTTGAATCCGACGCGCGCCTGGTAGCCGCCGCTCATGCCAAGCTCGGGCCGGAACCAGAGATCGGTCTTCGGATCGCCGGTCACGCGGAAGTCGTAGGCGAAAGAAGCAGCGCGAATGCCTGGCTTGCGAGCGACTCGAACGACGCCCATGTTCTTTCCCCAGATGCGCGAGTAGGAGGGGGTCTGTCCTTCGTTCGCGGTCTGCCTGCGAGCCTTGCCAACGACAAGGCCCTTCCAGCCGAAGAACTTCGCGATCATGTCCTCGGTGGCGAGGCCCACTGACTGCCCGCCGTACTTGAAGAGATCGAGCACCGCGGGGTGCGATCGCAGGACGTTGTAGACCTCGATGCCGCACCATCCGTAGATGTCGCTGGGCGCATTGCCCATCCAGAGCGACGTTCCAGCAGTGAGAATCGCGGCCACCGGGTCACCGCCAGTGGCAGAGTTCCACTGCGAGGATCCCGACAACGTCACGACGTTTGCGGCGTCGTAGTTGCCACTCGTAGTGAGAAGCGTTGCCTTACGCATCTCCTTGTTGAGCATGAGGTTGTCAACGATGGACTCCGTCAGATCCATCATCTCATCGAGAGGAGCGTCCTGCTGACGCAGCGACTCACTGCCGATGAAGTTGGTGAGCGCGCGAGGCGTACACGAGTACGTGTCGGTGGTCCGGCTTTCACTCACTTCGTTGGGCGTTCCCTTCGCTCCGATCCGATCATCGTGAAAGGTCATCCGGTCGCCCTTGCCGTACTTGAAGTACGTGCCGGCGACCTTGGCCACGTCGACGATCGGAACGAGCACATCGCCGATGTACTCATCGTTTTTGTACTGCACCGAGACGTTCGACATGGTCGCGCTGGTGAACAGCTGCCCGGGCGTCAGAAGGCGCGCCTCGACGAAGCGCTTCTGAACGCTCTCGACCTTGCGCCGATCCTCGGGGTTGGTCGACCGGATGAGAGCCTTGAGGTTCTGCGAGTAGCTCATAGTGATCCTTCGGGACAAGCGTCCCCATCGCGCTCGGTTGGCGAGCGACGTTGTCCAGAGTTGGAATGGGCGCGCGCCTGTCCGGCGCCGTCACCCGATGAGGTTGTTACGCGCTACCAGCCGCGAACGCGCCGACTGCGAGACCGACGAAATCGCCGACGACTCCGGACTGCGTGAAAACGCCGCCGATGTATCGAACGGTCGAGCCTCCGCCGAGCGTCTGGTTGATGTAGCCGTCGGACGCGAGCACCGCGTACTCGCCGCGAGTTGCGCCGCCGGTGCCGACCCTGACGGGCACGATGGAGTGCGCCAGCATGAGCACCTGGACCGAGGCGCCAGCCACTGCGCTGTGGAGCGCAATGCCGATGCCCTTGTCGTTGGCGGATCCGGCGAGTTGCACCTGTTCGTCCGCGGCAGCGAACTTGACGGCGCGGCCCACGGTCGCCACCTGGCCAGCGGCCACGATGTACGTGTTGACGATCGAGAACGGAGTGACTTGAAGCGCGGTGGTAGCCATGGCTCAGACCCCCTTCATGGCGGCGGCCGCAAGCTCGTCGTCGGCAATGCCGACGGAGGCGCCGCGCGTCTCGGTGTTGGGCTCCGCGGGAATGGCAGGAACCATTTCCTGCATCACGGAGCGCTTGCTCATGAGCTTGTCGAAGAGACTTCGGTTGCTCTTCGCCAGCTCGATCTGTTCCTCGACCTCGGCCGGCGTGATCTTGACGCCGACGAGGGCGCGCACATCACGCTCGACGACGTCACCCTCGGCCTTGGAGGCTCGGGCGGTGATGGCGACGAGGTCCGCGCGGGCCTTGTCGAGCTCGCGCTCGATGGCAACCTTTGCGGCGCGCTCGGTATCGAGAAGCTTGCGCGACTCGATGAGGTCGGCCTCTTTGGCGCGGACCTCGGCTTCACGCGTCGCGACGTTGGTCTTGAGCGCGGCAATCTCGGTGATCTGGTCCGACATGGCGGTCCTTTCCTGCTCGCCGCGCTCGGCAGCGGGCTTTTCTTGCGGCGGAGAGTCCGTCGCAGTGGTCTTGTTCGGAAGCGGCAGTGCGCGCGCATCCATGGCTATCTGCCGCGTCCGGGCGAGGCCTTCAGGGTTTGATGGCAGTGGCGTGATCGAGATCTCGCAGAGCACCTGACGGTCAAAGACCAGGTGCTCATCGCCACCTTCAGCGTCCTTTTCCCAGTGGTACTCGAGCGGCATGAAGCCGACGCTGACGCCACGAAGCGTCTTCTGGCGGATCGATTGCCAGACGTGCTCGGCCTTGGGGTTCGCCTCAATGGTGGCGATCCGAATCGTGGCGATGAGCTTGTTGTTCTCGACGCCGAAGGACACCGCGTGCCCGACTGGCAGCTCGTCGACTGAACGGTTGTGGCACCAAAGAACGACCGGGTTGCGCGTGAACCGCGACAGGTCCCAGCCGTCTTGCTTGATGACGGTGCCGTGCGCGTCGAGCGCCTCGGTGGAGCAGATGAAGTCGACCTCGCGCGACTCCTCTCGGATGGCGCGGATCTCCATCGTGTGCGAGAGCATGCGGTCCTGGTTGGACGCGTCTCGCTGTTGCAGATCGCTCACGCGGCCTCGTCTTCTGACTCGACCTCGTCGCTGTTAGCGTCGGTCGCGTCTTCGCCTTCAGGCGGGTCGTTCTTGGGGTGGGCTTCGATGTCGACTGTGTCGACCTCGTAGTTCCAGGAGCCGAGCAGTTCGTCGTCTTCGTCGGGCTCGGGGATGCCAAGCTCGTCGCGTGCCCACTCGGCAGGGATGCGCATGTGCACGTCCTTGCTCGCAAGCTTCTCCATCGACTCCGCAAAGGCCTTCATGTCGGCTGAATCGCGAGTAACGAAGCGAAACTCGGGGACGGGCGCAGTAGGCCCAAAGTTCATCTCAATCAGCGGGCGGATGAGGTCGCGCGTGATGACGGACGCGACGCACTCGGCGTCGAAGTCCCGGATGTCCTTCTTGACGTTGTCGTGGACGCTGCCAAGCGCCTGCGATCCGACCCTGCCCTGCTCGGTGGTGAGTGTCTGACCGACGACGGCCTTCGACATCTCGGCGCCCATTCGGTCGAACAGGTCGCTGTGACCGGGCTTCGAGCCGCCTGCTCCACCGCCGGGCCACATGAGCTTGAGCTCGACGTCCTTCGCATGCGTCCCGGAGCCAGACGCTACGAGGTTGCGACACAGGGCTTCAAGATGGTCGATGTCTTCCTTGTCGGCGTTCTTCTCGTAGACGCCGATGCGCCACGGCTTCCATGCCAACTCGGCGAGCTTCAGCCAGTCGGATATCGTCCAGTTGCGAAACAGCGCGGCCCACACGAGGATTCGGGCAAGACCCTCTCGGATCTGCACGTCGCCGGTGATGCGCGGCTGAGAAACAAGAAACTTACGCGGGAAGTCCGCGCGAAAGTCGACGTCCTTGGATCCACTGGATTGGTCGCGCCAGATGAGGCGACCGTCCGACATACGAAACCCAAAGCGCCGCGCGGAGTGCCGGACGAACGAGCGCGGGACGATCTGCCCGCGGGCGTTCAGTTTCCAGTCGGTCTCGGCGACGGCGTAGCCGTAGTATGCGCCGCCAGCGAGATGCCCGAAAAGGTCGGCGAGACCAGGATGGCCGCGCAGGCACGACTCCACGAATCGGGTCTGACGCTGACCCTTGGGCTTCTTCTTCGTCGACCCTTCGACGTGAAGCTCCCAAGGCAAGCTTGATAGGGCGCTCTCACGGGTGAAGAGCACCGACTGAAGGTGGCAGTCTTTCTGCCTGGACTCGTTGGCGAGGTCGACGAAGCGAGCGGTGTAGCCCGAGTCGGCCTCGCGGATGATCTCCGAAACCTGCTGCGGCGTGACGCTGCCGCCGATGCGCTGGAACTGCGCCCATACCGATTGGTCTGGGAGAACCGAGCCGCCTAGCTGTACTCCTGGCCTCTCGCCCGCCCGTTGGAAGAGCGAGCGGACCCAGGCGAACATCAGAACTGGAGGCCAGTCACGTAGATGATCTCGATGGTGCAACTGCCGGCGCTGCAGTCGACGAGGTTGCCGCTGGCCGAGATGAACGTTGCGTTCAGCGTGGTTTCGGCAGCGAACACCTTGTTGGGCGAGATCCCGAGCGGTCGCGTGCTGGACATGCCGTCGACGGCTGTCGACACGACAGCGTCGGCGACGAGAGCGTCATCGTCGCCCGTGGACCCGATGCTGACGCTGACGGGCCCGGTGATGCCAGCGAAGGCAGGGGACACCGCGATGTTGACCGCGAGGACTTGCGAGCCGGCCGGGATGGCGCCGATGGTTACGATCTCGGTCAGCGCAGCAGCCGTGAGAGCGGCTTCGCCGATCGTGACAGTCATCCGGCGGGGGCCGAACTTGCGGGCGGCGGTCTCGCCATACGTGGGTACCGGCATGATTGAAGTCCTTCAGTAGAGGGCGAGGATCGCCGCAGTGGTGCCGGTGAGCCGGACGTGGGTGCAGGCGAACGGGAGCTCGACGTGCGCAGCTACGCTCAGCAGCGACACCGTGGTGTCGCCGAGCGTGATGAAGCTGACGTTGCCGGCGGTCGTGGTCCAAAGCGCACGGCACGGCCCATCCACGAGCGGGGTCACGTCAGCCGGCGTGACCAGCGTCGCGTCGATGTACGACGCCGTCGGCGGGTGCGGTCCGAAGCCTTTGGACATGGCGGGGCTCCTAAGTTGGTGGAGCCGTCATCGCACGCATGGCGATGGTCACAGACCTAGCTTGGGCCCGCGCGCTCACACACGTATAGGTGTGGCGCCGTGGCGCCAACTGGCGCTATATGGCGCCCAGTTGTCGCGTTACTTACGCAGCCTTGAACGAGCACATGACGCAGGCGCGCTCGGTCATCTCGCCGCAGTCGGGGCAGAGCGGGGCGGGTTGCTCATAGGCGATGGCGAGCGACGCGTAGAACCGCGGCCAGTTCTCCTTGATGTCGATCATCATGACCCGGCGGCCCTCGCACGTGATGGCCCTGTCGTGCAGGTATCGCTGGATCGTTCTGCGAGACATGTTGCCGAGCCGAGCCATCTCCTTGAGCCCCATCGTCGCCGGCAACGTTCTCATGCCTGCCCCCCTACGATTCGATCCATCATCCACCCGACATCGTGGCCGTGGCGCACCTCGAGGACGAACGCAGCCAACCTCTCGGACGTGCGGTACCACCCGCCTCGGACGTGCTCGAGTGCGAAGTGTCGACGCATGCCGGCCTCCAAGTTCGGGATGACGGGCACCCCGGCGACAACAGTGAGGGCGCGCGCCGAGCAAGCTTGCGCTGCCGCCGGCGAGCCGATGACCACGAACTCCCCGCCGTCCTCCACAGACACCATCAGGTGCGGCGTTTCGGGCAACCGCCCAACCGGACCCAGCGCCGCAAGCTCGGCGCGCTGCGGCCCCGAGGCGGACCTGGCGAGCGCCATGGCTGCCACGTGCTCGTCGATTACGCGGAGCCTCACCACCGCCTCCGTGTGCCGCTTTCGCAGCACCATCATCCTCTCGCTTGCGTGGCCCATGCGCTTGGCGGCGCACTCCCCGTCGTGGAGCGCTCGGTGCAGCTGGGCCTCGCACCTGGCGACGATGAGCGACTGCTCCGCGGTCTCAATGCGGAACCGCTCGACGACTTCCTCGGATGACGCCGCGCTCACGCTGCCCGTCCTCGGCGCTCGTCTGCGCGGCGGGATGGGTCGTGGTGCCCGCAACGGTCGCACCTGCGAGCGCTCAGCGGGTTGTGGGTGTTCGCCTGCCTACGCTCCCAACAGACGTGTTGGGTGAACGCTGCTAGCGCCCCGGACGTCATCGACTCGACCTCGTCGAACACCGCGGCCCTGGCGGACGGGCTCAGTTGCTTGAGGTGGTCAGCAAGCAGCCCCTCATCGTGGACCCACCGCTCCGCGACGTCGACGACCTCGCGGCCCACTGCGGCGCTCGTTCGACGGTACGACAACGCGGCGTCGTGCGCCTTCGACGCGCGCGCCCTCTGCTTGTCGGTCTTCGATAGGTCTGCGAGGTCTACTTGGTGTCGCTTGTCAGCCTCGGCTTGGCCTGTAGCCGCGCCGTTGACGTAGCGCCTGGCCATCTTCTGCACCTCGACGGTCCACGACGCAACAGCCGTCGGGGCGAGCAGCGCGAGGGCAGGGAAGCCGCCAGGTAGCGACACGCCTCGACCCTTGTTGTCGGTGCCGGAGTACGACAGCCGCAGGACTCGCCGAATGCGGTCAGCCTTGGCGGAATCCCCGAGTGCCGCGAGCCTGGCGATGATGCACTCCTCTCGACGCGCCGCCATGATCTGACTCTCCACCCGGTCTGTCGACGCGCTCACGTCCACGCCACGTGTCGAGGCAATGCCCAGCCGAGCGGCGTCGAGCTGGCTGCCCATCGACGAACGCAGTCCGCCCACGTCGCCGCGGGCGCTGCTTCCGTCTGCGGACCCTCCGTAGAGCCACCGCAGATCGACCTCGGCCAAGCCCATGCGCCGAGCGGCGTGACGCGACTCGTGGTCTTCGCGGTCGCGCTCGCGGTCGTCGTCGGCCTTCTTGTTACTCGCCATCGGTCTCGTCTCCACTCACCGGCGGTGGTCTTCGCATGCTGTCCGCAGCAACCTGGACCGCACCGCCAGCCCATGTCGCGCGCGGCCGGTCCTGCACGCCTTCGGCTGGCTCGACGCCCAACACTTCGCGCTCTGCCCTGGTGATGACGCGCGGCGCCCTGTCCGCCTCGTAGATGTCCACCTCGCCCACTACCACCTCCAGAGCAGGACCAGCCCGCTCGACGCTACATAGCAGAGTCAGCCAAATCCGCGGCCGTCGTTGCCCCATCGCTGCGACCTGTCGGCATCAAGAGCCTGTGGTCTGCGGTCGTGATCGCTACCACTTGGCAACATCGTTCGAAACGGCTCGAATGCCCCAGCGAGCGCGTCGACCTGGTCATCGTGCGCATCCTTTACACCGGTGAAGCTCCGTACCTCGTCGAGGAACGCCGGCAGCCACGGCGCCATGCCTTCGTCCGTGGCCCGCAGATGCGCGCCGCATTCACCGAGCGCTAACAGACTGCGCGGGATCTGAACATCGCCAGAGTTCCACGCAGCGGCCACCGCCTGCGCGCGCTGGAACTTGTCGCCAACTGCGTTGAGTGGCTCGACGCGGACGCGTTCCTTGGGGTCACCTTCGCCAAAGAACTGAAGCCCGCCCTTCTCGGTGCCTGACACGAAGCCGAGGATCTGCGCGCCTGGGTGACGGTCCGCCATCTCGCGAAGCTTCTTGCGGAACGCTGGCAACTCGCACCGCTCGCGGACGACCTCTACCACGTACGACACGCCAGTGACGTATCGACGCAACGCTACGCCAACCGAGAAGTCCGACCATGTCCGGACGGTGTAAGCGAAGTCGTTTCCGATGGCGCAGCGGTAGCCGACCCCTACGGGGAGCGAATCAAAGTATGTCGGCTCTCCGAAAACCTCTGCGCCCTTGGCGATAGGTCGCCCCTGGTACAGTGAAGCGAAAGCGTACGGGCCCAGCTGCGCCTCTGCCTTTCGTAGCCGGTCAATATCGAATCCCTCTGGCCACAGCGCGTCCCCATCATCAGAGATCGCTGGCAAGTTCACGCTGCGCCAACCCTGCTTGGTGAGCCGGCCGATGAGATCGTCCGTGTGCCATCGAGTATGGTTGACGATGAACGACGTGGCCATCTTGCCAGGCTCTTGGCGCGTGTAGATGACGTCGTTGAACCACTCCCACACCTTCTCGCGAATAAGCGGGCTTTCTGCTTCTTCGCGGTTCTTGAAAGGGTCGTCAATAATGACGACGTGAAAACCTTCGCCAGTCCATGCGCCGCCGACGCCGCCCCAGATAATCTTGCTACCGTTCGCGAGTTGCCATTCGCGCATGGTGTCGCGTCTGAACTCAACGCCTGCCGCATTGGCTATGATTCGCGCCTTGCCGCTCTCTGAGTCCGCGCGGTCCTGGTTGTAAGTGCCATAGCCTATGTACGTGTGCGGCCTAACGCAGACCTTCTTGACGATCCAGTGAACGATGGAAGACGTCTTCGTGTGTCGAGGTGGCGTTGACGAACACGCTTCCACTCCGCCGGTAGTCAGCGCCTCGTCCAGTAGGCTCAGGATCGGACGCAGGTGGTACGGGGCTTGGAACCTGCGCGACACGCGAGGGACGAACTGGTAAAGCGTCTCGTTGACGTCGGCACGTTGGCGCTGGGTCGCGCCGAGCTTGGCCAGCAGCCCAGCTTGGACGAGCGCGGTCGCCGCGGGCGAGACTCGGGCCGTCACGGCCGCACGCTGACGCGCTGTTCGCGCGCGCCACATTCGCGGCGTTCGTGGTGTGGCAGCTGGACGATCTGTGTACCCAGTACGAGCGTGGCGACCGAACTCGCGATGCTCTTCCAACCCCTGATCCGACCCTGTTCGCTCATGTCTTCTCCACGGCACGCGCGATGCGACACGCGACGGCATGATGCCCCCTCTGCCGCCGGCCTCCAGTCGTCCGCTCGTTCGCCAGATGACCTTCGGGGAACTCCTCCGCCTGAGGCGTCAGATCGAACGGGAACGATTCGACCGGCTCGTTGGTCGCGAGCGCGAGACCGCCGAGTCGGACGCAAGGATGATGGGCCCGGCGCGGTGACGGCGCGCGACCCATCGGCGCGAGGGCCACCATGCGGGCCTCTGTCACTTGGCGCCTGCCACGCGCGCGGCCGCGAGGATGGCGCCCTGCATCGCGCATGCCTCCTTGTAGAGCTCGCGTCGGTCAAGATCGGACGCGGCCTCGAACTTCGAGCCGTAGCTTTCCATTGCCGCGTCCACCGCAGCATCGCTGACGAGCGACGCGACAGACACTTGCGCTAGCCGACGCTCGAGGTCGTCGATCTCGAGGACGCTCCCGACCACTCCGCCAACTGGCTGGCCGCCGATGAGAAGGCGGGCGAAGACCCTGCCGTCTCGGCTCTGCTGTCGGTCGATGGTCCACTCTTGCGTCGGGTCAATCGTCCGCTTCCGGCTCATGGCGCGGTCTCCTGTTGGCGTTGGAATTGGTCGTCACGTCGTCACCTTGAACGCAGGCAGCCCCAAGACGAGCCTGTCGATCCGGCCCATCGCCCGCCGGTGGATCTGCATGTGGTGTCGCGCCAGGGCCCCTTGGAGGATGCTCCACGCCACAGCTCGCTCAGCGTGCAGGTGGTAGGCGTATCGAAGGGCGCGCTGCCGCATCGCGGAGAGCTTCCGCGCGCCCTCGGCCTCGGCGTCAGCGCGCCCGTCTTCGTAGTCGCTTTCCTGATCAGTTGCGTCCGATCTCGCCACCTCGACCATCCAATCCACGTCGCGCCTCAGGCGCTCGGCGGGCGTCACGGCGCCGCCTTCCCGAAGGCCGGTTCGCCTCGGATGAGGCACGCGATCCGGGTCATCGCCCGAAGGTGGAGAGCCTTGTACCGCCTGGCCTTCGGACCCCACACGAGGCCCCATGCCGCCGCCCGCTCAGATTGCAGGTGGTAGGCGTACACCAACGTGCGACGCGTTGCGCTCCGGCGCGCGGCTAGGCCCTCGGCCTCGGCGTCAGCCCGGCCGGCCACGTAGCCGGCCGCGCACAGTAGATTGTCCGATGCATCCGTTACGGCTGCGTATTTCCTCCGGTCCCGCTGCATCTGATCCCACGCTGGCCCTCGCACGAGCGCCGTCACGACGGCACCTTACCGAAGGCCGGTTCGCCTCGGATGAGCCTGTCGATCCGGGTCATCGCTCGCCGGTGGAGCATCATGCGTCGCCGCGCCTTCATCCTGTAGGTAGCGTCCCCGTCGGAGTCGCCCGCGGCCTCCGTCGACCAGGCCAGGCTCCGCTCGGCGTGCAGGTCGTAGGCGAGCCAGAGGGAGCGACGCATCGCGCTGCGGCGCACGACCTGGGCAGCCGCGGCGCTCTCGGCCTGAGCGTCCGCTCGGCCCGCTGCGTAGGCGTAGTCCTGGACGCCTTCGATCTGCCTCGCCGACCACCGCGCACCGTGCCGCGCGATCATCGAGGCCACATCGCGACGGAGCCGATCCAGCGCCGTCATGTCGGCACCTTCGGCGTGTGCCGATACGACCGGCGGGACGTCGCAGGCGCGTACGGGACGATGTGCGACTCGATGCTAGGCCATGAGTCGCGGCAGTGGTCGCGAGCCGCCGTCAGGGTCTCGAACGCGTAGTCCAGGGCGAGGCCATCGGCGGGATCGAGCACGACCCACAAGGTCCGAGGCTTCACGACGGCACCTTGACTTCTTCGTCGTCGTCCGGGATGCGGACGACGCGCACCCCCTCTTGGCGCACCGAACCTTGGAGTTCGTCGAGGCTATCAAGGAACGGCTCTCGCCACCTAACGTCAAACCTCGTCACACGGTCGCGCCCCACTTCTCCGGGGTCGGCCGAGGTCGGCTCATCCCACCAGGCCGCCGGGATGCCCGTGTGGCGCTCCAGCTCGGCGCGAAGCCGAGGCTCGGGCCGGTTCATGCCCGCGGTCCACCTACGCACCGCCTCCCGCGTGACCCGCAGCTCGCGCGCCACGCTCGCCTGTGTGTGGGGCTTCGGCGCGGTGAGCAGTTCCAGGGCCATCTGGCCTCTCGTCGTGATTGTTCCCATGCGGCCACTATAGCATGGCATGCTGTCGTGGCCAAGCACCTAGCGCTCCTCGTCCAGCAGCTCGACCCGATCCGCGACCCACACCGCGCCATGCCGTTCGACCAAGCGGGCCACAGCCTCGGCTAGCCGAACGCCGTCCGCCAGCCGTCTCTTCTCTGCCGCGCAGCTGCGCTCGAATGCGGCCGCCTCGGCCCGTAGCGCCTCCGCGTAGGATCTGCCAGTGGTATCGATCATCACGCGTGCCCGCTCATCAGGAACCTGTCGCCTGGCAGCCAATCTGCCGCGTGTACGTCGCAGGTCAGGCCTTCGGCCTCGGGCCAGAACGACCGGACCGTGGCAATGCCATCGGCTTCAGTCGGCGCGTCGACCATCGCGCAGATGATGAACTCCGGCTCGCCCTCGCGAGAGCCGACGCACCACCACTCGAACGTCGGCCCGCTCGGGTGGGTGGCGGCGAAGTACGTGGGGCGGTAGTCGCCGTCGATGCCGCCGTAGAAACGGATCCAGAGTCTCATCGCTTCTGCTCCTTCGCCCGCCGCCACAAGCCCCCGCAGCCTACATCTTCGCAGCGCTCGCCATCGCCTCAATGGTCGCGCTCGTAGCTCGCAGCTTCGCGGCCTGCGCATCCAGTGCGGCCGTGATCTCTCGAGACAACTCCAGCATGTCGCCGATCAGCACGGCGTACGCCTCGGCGATCGACCTGCCTATGCCGAGTGGCAACGGGTGACGAAAACCTACGGCGTAGGTGTCGCCTTCGCGATGAATATTCGCCTCAACGAGAAACTGTCGCCCCCACCTTCCGGCAGCAGTGTCCAAGTGATGGACAACATCAGTGGCGAGTTCCGTCGCGGCGTCGTGAAGGACGCTCACGCCTACGTTCCTCAACGTCGCCGCGGTGGCGGCAACGCGGGCGGATCTACTTTCATCCATGACAGCCTTCTCGGTCATCGCAACCTCCTCGTTTATGACAACTTCGTTCATCACAGCAGCCTCATCGTTCCGACCATCGTGGCTCACCATCGCAACCTCCTCCACTGCGTTATCGCCCCGCGCGTCACCCACCACCCGTAGTCGACAACGCCCTCGCCTGCCGCTCGAAGGCCTCGTCGAACGCCTCCTCCAGCCCCGGGAACGACTCCGCCAACTCCGCCACCGCGGCGCGCTGCGCGGCAAGGAACTGGTCCTGCGACGCGTCTACCAGCTGCCGCACCTCGGGGCGAAGCTGTGGCGACCCATCCTTGCCGACGATGACGATGCCCACCTGCGTCGTGTTGCTGATGGCGCCCGTCGCCTTGCCGTACAGGTCGAGCGACTGGTTGCTCGCCGCGTACAGCCCCGCAGCTTCACGATCCTGAGCCAGCTGCGCACGCTGATAGACCTCGTCGCTCCGACGCAGCGCCCGCGTGGTGACCTCGGTCCTGGCTCGGTCGACGTTGCCCGGGTCCTCCAACATCTGCGCCGCCGTTGCCGCGCTGCGCTCCACGGTGTTCGGGTGCAGACCCCACACCTCCGCCAACAGCGGGCTCGACTCGCCTCGCACGAAGAGGTCGTCCTCGAAGGCCTCAAGGCAAAACCACACCCGTTCCTTCGCGTTGGGAGTGCGCCCTAGCCGCCGCTGAAGCTCTTGCGCAGCCTCAAGAAGTGCCTCACGCGCGCGCGCAGGACTTATTTCGATTGTTGACGCCGCTGATTCCTCAACAACCTCGGACACTTCCACGTCACTCATGACCCACCGCTTGAGGTTTCAGGCACACCCGCTGGTGCGCCCCTGTTGACAAATCTGGATCCACCACAGAGAATGCGGACGAAGTCTGCGGGCGGGAGCCTGCTCTTCTTCTCTGCATCCTAGATCTCTCGCCGTCTTCGCCGGCGACGCTAGGTGCCGCTGCCGCGGGGTCCGGCAGCAATAGCTTCGCGGAGCATCTTGATCGCTGCGACCATGAGCTGTTGGCGCAGGTCGTCCGGCAGCACCGCCGCGTCGACGATGAGCAGGGCGCCGGCAGCCAGCTCGATGGCGCGCCACCGCGGCGCTTCGCACTCGCCAGGGCAATCCTGGGGCCTCACGGCTTCCGCCCGGCGGCGCAGATGTCGCCGTTAGCAAGCCATGTATCGATCGCGGCGGGGAACGAGAAGACGTCCTCGACGACTACTGCGGGATAGCTCATGGCGCCCGTGAAGGTCGGTTCGCCGCATATCGAGATCGTGGCGCTGAAGCCTTCGGGTCGGACGCTCCCGCCGCCAACGTAGGCCGCCGCGCGGACCACGCGGTAGCCCTGCCGTTGGAGCTCGCCAGCGACGTCGGGCTGCGTCCAGCCGGGTGGCTTCTGGACCTTGCCCGCCGCGTTGCGGGTGATGCCGCCTGCCACCTTCGCCATGTTGCTGCGCAGCACCTCCGCCCAGATGGGCCGCGGGTCGATACCGAAGGCCATCAGCATGCCGAGCCCGACCACGCAGGTGTCGATGACGCCGTCCGCCACCTCGACCATGTCGCGCTCGATGATCGCGTCGAGCGTCTCCCTTGCCTCCTCGGCGAACAGCGAGCGGCGCAGCTCTATCGTCTCCTCGTCGGGCCACGCCGGTTGCCGCGGGCGGGCCTGCTCGAACGCGGAGAACATCGTCTGAAGTTGCGCAGTCCAGTCGACCGCCCGGCGCTCCTCGACAAGCCTGGTGTTCGTCCGTTGCAGATCGTCCCGCTGCGCACGTAGGTGGGCGTTGTCGCGCTCCATTGCGGCAAGGTCGGACGCGAGCACCGTGAGGGTGCGGGGCGTGGTCTGGACCTGGCCGAAGCATAGGCAGTCCTTGCCGGCCTCGCAGCACGGCATGCAGCCCCTGCCCGGCGGGAAGCCCTGAGCTACCGGCGCGGCGGCAAGCATTCGCATGCTCGCCGGGTGAATGCGGTCTTGGAGCGCGTCGACGAGGTTTCCGGGTGACGGGGCGTCGACTGGTTTGGCCGCGCGGAGATGACACGTCGCCGAGCAGAACCACGGCCAGTGCTGCTGGAACGGCGAACCCGGCGACGGAATGAACATGGCCTCGCATTCGGAGCATTCCAGGGCCTTCATCGAATCACCTCGCCTTTCGCAATCCACTGCATCATGCACATCGCGCCCTTGTTCCAGCCGTCCCACGCATCGTCGCCACCATGCCCTGGCTTGCCGATCCACGACGAGACGAGGTCCTCCACGCGCCTCACTTCTGCGGTGAGGACAGCGCGGATCGCGTCGTCGGTCATGGTGGCGTCGAGTTCGGATGCGGCGCGTTCGGCGCACTCGGTGGCAAGAATCGCGGCGTCACGCGGAGGCGCGTAGGCGGCCCGTAGTAGCGCTTCCAGCCGTATCAGTTCGTCGTCGGTCATCGCGTACTCCTCCCTCGCCGGTATACCTTCGCCGGCCATTGCTTGCCGTGCGCCGTCACGTGCGCCGCTGCCGTCACCCGAGTCACCCTAGCATCTTGCAGCGTGTACTCTTGCGCGTGCTCGCGGCCGTAGGTCCACGACGCGCCGTCCCACCACTGCGAGAACATCGACCTGGTGTTGTGGCACCCGCAACCGCAGACGATGACCCACGCTCGAGCGGCGATGGTCATGACGCTCGCACGTATGCCCAGCGCTGCTCGGACTCGGCCCAGCGCTTGTCGGCTTCTGCATTGCGGGCGGCATCCTTGTCCGTGAGGCGCTCGGCAATCTCGTGCGCGCAGTCGTGACAGAACCGAGTCGGCTCCGAGCCTTGCGCCACGGTGAGGATCTCCGAGCACTCCTCGCACAGGCGCTCGGCCTCCTCCTCCTCGTCGTCGTGGCTCATGACGCCCTCGGGAGCCTGCTCAGGATGAGCCTGGTCGCGACCCATGCCGCCTCGTCCAGGCTGCCGCAGAGAGAGCCGTCGAGCCCCCGAACCCGGACCTGGTAGCAGCCGCTCGCTTGCGGCTCCGTCTCGACCTCGACCCAGAACAGCTCTGCGCGGTCGTGCCTGGACAGGGCGACACCTCGCACACCGCCAGCCTCTGCCATCGCAATGATCTCCCAGCTCATGACCCGCCCAACGCCCGATCCACCAGGTCGAGCTCGACGAACTCGCCGGTCGCCAGATCCATCCATGTCCCGCAGATGATGCCGTCTGGCCCAAAGTCGAAGGTCATAGCCATCTCCCCGAGGATGTCGGATGTCTCGCACCAGATGCCGCCCTCCCTGGTCGCGTAGACGCTCCACCCGTAGCCGTCTGGATCGATGCGCGCCAGGAAGCGCTCGGCTGCATCGGTAGCGGCGGGATGCGCCAGACGCGGGCCCGAGTCATCCCAGTCGTACGGCGTGGAGCGTAACTCTGCTATGCGCGCTGTGTGGTCGTAGTTCATTGGTCCTCCCGAGCGCAGGGAGGGGACTTGCGGAGCTGCTCGGCATAGAAGCACCGATCGCAATTGCAGCGGGGGCAGGGGAGGCCGCGTGAACACCACGCGCATTTGCAGTCACCTAGCCGCGGCTCGCATTGGGTCAACGGCTCTTCGTGGCTCACGACGACCTCACATACGCCCAGCGCAGCTCGGACTCGGAGGCGCGGTCGACCTCGGCCCCCACCCTCGCTGTGCGGTCCATGGATCGGTCGGTGATCCTCACGGCCAGTGGCCTCACGCCCAGATCCTCACGCGGGAGGGGCCCTCGGTCGCCATCCGCCGCCTCTGCGTAGAGCACGACGGCTATTTCACCGGCCGAGATCCTCACGCGCCCGTTCCGCGCGACCCACGTGAGCCCCATGCGTCGAGCCATGTCGACCAGCAGATCGTAGGTCTCGCGCGCGTGACCGAGCGCGGCATGGCCATTGGGGATTGCGATGACGGCGTTCGACCCGCTCATGCACGCGCGGAGAGCCTCCACGCATGCCCAGGTCGTGCGCCCCGTCCCTCGCTCGTACTGCGCGCCGTAGGCGTCTCGAGCGAGCACCGCTGCCCGATGTTCCTCCCACGGCAGCAGCCCCAGCCGGCCCATGATCTCCTCGCGCGTCACGTCTTCGCTCATGTAGTTCATTGGTCCTCCCTGACGTAGCGCCCGGCTCGCTGGCCGGAACCGACCGAGACCCGCAGGACGATGCCTCTGCGGTCGCCATCCTCGGTCACCTCGAGTATCTCCCAGCAGCTCATCTCCAGCGCTCCAGCTTGGTGCAGATGAGCATCGCCGCATATCGCGCGGCCTCGTCCAGGCCGACGAACGAGGCGCCACCTCGGCCTCGCGTCCGCACCCGGTAGTAGCCGCTCGCCTGCGGCAGCGCGTCGACCTCGACCCAGAACAGCTCGTTGGCGATGGTCGGCCCGATGCCTGCGAGTATGCCTGCGAGGCCGGCCCTGGACAGGACGATGCCTCGCACGGCGCCGTCCTCCGTCAGCCCCACGATCTCCCAGTCCCAGCTCACAGGTCCACCTCGACTACGTCGTCTGCGTCGTACAAAAAACAGGTCCGCCGACCGGCGTAGAATACGAACACCATCCCGCCGCATCTGACCAGGTCGTCCACCTCCGCCTGCAAGCCGCTCACGACGCCCGGGATGGGGTGCAGCGTGAACCGCAGGCAAGCATCGCCGACCCGCGCCAGGAACGCCGCGCACTCCGCGATTGCCCCGGCGTCGACAGGCCCGCTCTGGTCGTCGTACCAGCCGGCAGGCAGGCTGGCGATGTAGTCCAGCAGCTCGCGATACTCGACCACGCGGCTCATCGGACTCCGATCCTGAGCCGGGCGGAGATCTGGCTCAGCACCGTATCGAGCTCCTCGACCTCGAGGTCGGTCAGCTGGTCGCCGTGGCGCTCAACGGTCCAGAGGTGCGATCGCACTCGCTTGCGTCGCGCCTCCCGCACCGCGCGCGCATCGTCGCCGGGGGCCACGTCGCGGACCTCGCCGCCTGCCTTCCGCGGCACGCTCCACCCGGTTTCCCGTTCCCACACCTCGCCGGTGTCAGTGGTCAGCCGCGTCGCCGTGACCTTCGTCACGGTCCGGAAGCGCAGCCAGCGCATCGGGCTCCAGCCCCGGCGCGACTCCTCGACGACCCTATCCCCGACCTTCGCTTGAATCATGATGCCATCCTCCAGACCTGTCGCTTGACCTTGTGCCATCGATGCTCGACCTCGTTCGGCGCCCGAGGCGGAGGCGCCCGCGATGCGCGCATGTTCATCGTTGACGCAGGCCAGCCGCGCGAGGGCCAGATATCTGGCTCCGGGCAGGACCAATCGGCCTCGCATGGAGTCGGCGACCAGTAGTCCATCACGAGTCCGCCGCGAACAGGCAGCCGGTACCCATCTTTGCCGCCCACACCGCGAAGGTGAGTGTGACGACGTGCCCGAGCGGGTGGCCAGGCTCCGAGATCGTCAACTCGCGCGGATCCATCCACGCACTCATCTCGGCCGCAAGGTCTTCGGTCCGGTAGCGATCGCGATCCACGTCGAGCGGAAACTCGACCTGCTTGTGGGCGGCGACGATGGCGGCCTCAAGGTCGGGCCCGATGAGCCATTCGGTGTTGTCGGTGTAGACGTGGAGCGGGCGGGAGTCGGTCATGGTGCCTCGTTGAAGTTGTGGATCACAGGTCGACGCTCTCGTCGTATTGGCGCCCATCGAACGATCGAAACGAGGTGAAAGCTGGCTCGAACAGCGCGCGGACCGTGCCTGTGCGCCCGCCTCGCTGCTTGTCTACGATTAGCTCTACTACCTCTGCTTCTGGCGCCTTGTCTGCATGCCCACCGTCTCGTCGGGCGAGTGCTCGGGCGCGAGCGAACGGATTGTGAATCAGGATGCAGTTGTCGGCGTTCATCGGGATGGCCTTCGACTCTCTGAAGTCCGACGAGCGAGGTCGCTTGTCGTTGCCACGCTTTGAAGCGTCGTCGTTCAGTTGCGCCACGGCGATCACGTGTACCTGTTCGGACCTTGCTAGCAACTTGGTGGATCGCGCTAGGTACGCCACCTCCTCCTCGCGTGACCCCTTGCCGATGAAGCTCTTGCCGCTCACCAGCTGCAAGTAGTCGATCACGACCAGGCGAATCTCGACGCCCATTCGTCTGGCTTCAGCCTTGGCACGACGAAGGCGCGATCGAATCGTGGTGGGCGTGTGCTCGGATCGGTCATCCGTCCAGAACGGAGCGCGTGACAGTCGCTGGGCCTCTTCTGTAGCCGCGCTCCACTCGTCTCGGGACCAGGTGCTCTTGTCCTTGGCGAGGTCAACTCGAGCGCCTTGGGCGATGGCGCGCTCCATTAGCTCGTCCTTCGGCATCTCGAGCGAAAAAACCATCACGCCCGTGAGCGTCCCCGGCTGCTCAGTCCCGTCGTCGCGCTTGCTCGGCGGTCCCCGGTGGCCGGACATTGACACCCGACCAGCGATCTCGAGAGCGAGTGACGTCTTGCCGACGCCCCAGTAGGCGCCCATCGTCGTCACGCCACCGATGGCAAGCCCGCCGCCCTTCAGCAGTTTGTCCAGGTCGACAAGGCCAGTTGGCACGCGCACTTGCTGAGGCACGCGCCCCGCGGCTTCGTCGCCGAACGACTTGAAGATCCTCTCGATGATGGCCCTGGGAAGCTCCGGCTCGTCCTCATCAACGCGCCGTGAGTTGGCAACAGCGCAGACGCGGCCCTCGGCCTCGTCGAGCCAGGCCGAAACCTCCCCGACGTCGCCGTAGCCCTCTGCGGCGAGCGCTTGGCATTCTGCGATCAGTCGTCGCTGGCGAGCCTTGTCGCGCACGATTGCGGCGTGCGCCCGAAGGTTCCAGATGGCAGGCGTCGCATCTACGATCTGAGCTAGGTAGGCGGACCCGCCGACTCTTGCTAGCTCATCGCGGCCCCGCAGGAGAGTCGCAATCGTGACGATGTCGATGGGTTTGCCTGAGTCGTCGAGCTCCATGGCGGTGGCGTAGATGGCGCCGTTCGACTCGCTGTAGAAGTCCGACGGATCGAGCATGTCGGCAACGTCGGCGATGGATCCGGCTTTGAGCATGCAAGCCGAGAGTACCGACGCCTCTGCGTCCAGGTCGTGCGGCGGGACTCGGCCGGCCACGATCGGCGGCTGGTGACGGGCGCTCATGATAGGCACCTGGCTTCGTAGTCCGCTCTGGAACCCCAGAGCCCCCTGGCGACGTCGCCGAGATCGTCCCACGCCTTTGGCGCAGCTCTGACCTCCGGAGCCCGCGGCGGCGCTTTGCCGAGCCGCTGCCGCTCGGTCTCGTCTGGGTCCACCGCTTGGTGGTGGGCGTCGAGCCCGCGGCTGGCCGCCTTGCCGGCGCGAGTCGCCTGCTTGACGAATCCGGCGACCATCGAGGCAAGCGTGCCTCGATCGCGGTGCGGCTCGCCGACCGACAGCCGTGTGGATTCCTTGGCGTCGGCCTCGGCGATGGCGCCGAGCACGTCGGCGACCGCTAGCCGTCCGCCGATCGGGTCGCAGTGCGCGGCAAGGCGCTGGGCGAACTCGAGCGACGCCACGCCCATCAGCGAATCGGAAGCCTTGAGGGCGGCGAGGATCGCCTGGCCGTCCGGCGTCTGGGTCGTCGACCGACGTGGCGGGCCGTGGTCTCTGTGGTCCGGTCCGGGGGCTTGCTCGGGATTGGCAGCCGCCGCCGCAGCCGGGTCTGCTGCTGCTTCTGCTTCTTCAGATGGAGAAGGAGAAGGAGAAGGAGAAGGACTACTCCAACGGAGTGCCAGCGGAGCAGCAGTGGTCAAGCACGGTGCTACTCGCCTGCTGCTCGCCTGGCGCGCCGCGCTCGTGGCGGCGCCGCCCCTGCTCGCAGCCTGACGCTTGACCATGCGGCGGTCTTCGACCGCTTTCTTGCTGTCATTCCAGTGAAGAAAATCATGCACTTCAAAGGATCCGTCGGCGATCGGATCGATCGCGCCGGCCTTCACGAGGGCGTCTACGACATCCTGAGGTCGCTTGTGAAGCGTGAGCGCTCGGAGCTTGGGGCCGGATATCCTGCCGTCGGTGAGGCTGCGGTTGCAGAACGTGACAGCGCGCGCCCACAGCGCGTACGCCGAGTCGCCCACCGCCTCCGAAGCGGCGGCCAGCTTCTCGGAGTCGTCCCACCGATCGTCGAGCCTTGTCCATGTCACGAGTTGACCGACGCCTCGCGCTGAACGCCGGCACCCGTGGCCACGAGTTCCCCGTCGACACCTAGTGCGGCTTCGGGTAGAGAAATCTCACTCACTGAGTCGCTCCCTTCGATTCGGTGGCAGTCGGCGGCCGCTCTTGCAAAGCGGCCGTCGGCGTTTTCAGCGCCCGCGCGAACACGCGCGCAGCCTGAACTGACGTTGTCCACTGCTTTCCCGTCCACGTCAACGGAAGGCGCCACGGTGGTCGTCACGGGCGCACGTTCGCCAGCTGCGGGAACTGGCGCAGCCTCGCGAGGCACATCGTGCACGTGGCCTTGTGGCCTGGTCCGATGGTGACGCGCTCCTCTGCGCGTGCCGCGACCGCGCGCGCCGTGGCGAGCTTCCATCTCCGCATGCAGGAGTCGACGCTCTCGGTGCTCTGCTTTGCCTTTGCCATCTCGAGCTGGGTGAGCGCATCGAACACGCTGGTCTCGCGGACAGGCCCGCAAAGCGGCAGGCCATCGAAGGACAGGTGAATGGCGGCCTGCTTCATGTCGGCAACTCGACAGTAGCGAAGACGCCAGCCTTCTTCAGCCGGCGTACCTGCTCGGCCTCGAGCAAGTCGTGGTCGCGCGGCGTCGAGTGCTCGTCACACCGGATGACCCCCAGGCGGACCCTGTAGCGGGTGGCCGGGTCGCTGCACCGCTCGCAACGGCGCACCGTCAGGCGCGCGAGCATCCGTAAGTCGTCGAGCGTGTGGTGGTCGTTCATGCCGGCACCGCCTTCCTAACGCGGACCAAGCTGGCGAATGCGGGCTCGCCGCGGAGGATGCGGCACACCCTGTCGGCGGCGCGCAGACGCCGATAGGCATTCCTGCGGTTCGTCGCGTAGGCGACGCCGAACGCCGCCAGGTGGTAGGCCTTGGCGTACTTCAAGGCACGCCGGTACATCTTGTCGCTGCTACTGGTCATCACGCCATCCGCCTTTCGTATGCCATCACGCTGCCACCTCCGACTCGATCCGTAGGTGCTCGAACATGAACACGCGTCGCGCCTTGGCCGCGCTCCACGGAGTGACGACGCACGTCGCCGGCGTGACCAGTGGCACCCAGTCCGCCGGTACGCGACCCAGGTCGATCTGTTCGCGCGCTCCGACGGCCTTGTCGTGATGTTCGACGGCGGCCGGTTGCTCGGTCCCGACTAAGCCTAGCGCTTCCGCGATCGCAGCCATGATGCGCCTCTCGATCTCGTCGTAGGCGCTCCACTCTCCGCCACGTCGCATGAGGCGCTTCAGCGGCCGGGTAACGTCGCCGCAGTAGGCCTCGGCGTCGTCGTGGTGGAGGCCCCATTGCTGGACACGCGGGCGCTCGCCGGCATCGCGGAGGGACCGCGCGACGAGCACCGCGTGCTGAGCGACCGAGTAGGCTTGCCGGGTTTGCCCCGAGTAGCGATTCGTCAGGGAAAGCCCCTGCGCAATGTCCTCGAGGCGAACGTCCTTGGCGAGAGGGCGAGCGAGCGAGAAGTTGACCCCCGAGACGGTGAGGATCGAGCTTGCTGCGAGTAGCTCCGCTTCGATGAGCGGGGCCTTCGAGTAGGTGGTCATGTGGATGTGCCTCGTGTCTTGGCTTGTGAGTAGTCGTCCGGCTGAGTCACCTCTACGCGGATCGCCACGCCGTACGTCTTCGCGGCGCGCTGCACCTGCTCGCACGACCACCGCACGCGCGGGTCGCGGTCGTTCTTCAGGCCTAGCCATTGAGCTATGGCATCTACGCTTGCCTTACAAGCGGACGGCAAATTGTCATGCTCGTCGAGCAGCCGCGGGGCGATCCGGGTCACGGTGACGATGAGTTCGCCGGCGAAGAAAGCGCCGTCTACTTGCCCGAGCCACCGCGCGACCGCATCCCGCTGCGCCTTCACGCGCCCGGCCTTCACGCGCCAGTGGACGTGCTGGTTGGACTCGGACACGAGCCGGATCGGGATCTCCGCTACCAGGTTCGGCGGGTCGTACTTCAGCATCGCGGCTACGAACAGGCACGCGGGCTTCGCCTTCGCAGCCTGCTTCGGCTTGAGGCGCGGCATGGACGGCGGGGTCACGACCCGTCGCTCCACAGCAGCGGCTCGTCTGCCCTGACGTCATCGTCCTGGCGTCTCAGCAACACGATGCGCCCGGTGTAGCGGCTCAGCAGAGTGACCGAGGTCCAGTCCTTCGGTACGCCTCGCACGGTGATGCACGTAGACGTGCCGCGCAGCCCTTCGTCGAGGTGGAGAGCCTCATCGGAAGCGTCGACGTAGAAGTCCCGCTCGTCGCTGAAGGACTTCGACCCCTCGGCGGTGAAGTCCGCATGCTTGGTGTGGAAGTCCATCTCGATGTGGACGTGGTCTTCGGTGGCGCGCACGAGCCAGATCGAAGCCACACGGACCTCGCCGGGGATGACGGTGACAGCGACGACGGGGACGGTCACGACGCCACCCGCCTCTCCACCAGAGCCGTCGCAGCGCCGTCGATGATCGCGCCCGTCCGCAGGTACGTCGGCTTCCCGTCTCGCATCAGCCCCAGCCTTTCCATCGCCACCCGTGACGCCGCCAGCAGTGTCCCGCGTTCGCGCATCGACATGTCGAGCCACTCCTGTTGGCCGGCGACTCCATACCCGGCCATGTGACTGGTCCAGTCGAGTCGCAGTCGCCGGCAGGCTTCCCGCTCAAGTGCCAGCATGTCGTCCTCGGCGTGACTCTGCGGCTGGTAGCCAGTCTCCCGCCAGATGACCACGTGCATCATCTCGTGGATCAGGTGCGAAGCCTCGAGCGTCGACTGCGCCTCGTCGGCCCAGAGAATGCGGCCGTTGTCGCGGCGGATGCCGGCCATGTCCTGCGGAGCCACGTGGTAGGTCTCCTTGGGCATGTACCCGCGGCGCAAGCTCGCGCTGAGCGGCACGTCGAGATCGACGGCGACGCCCCATCGTTCGCACTCACGGAGCGCGCGGAGGAAAGGGTGAACGGTCATGATGACTCCATGCCAGAAAAGAGCGCGCCGATCCTCACGTCGCCACCTCCATAGCCGCGTCGCGCGCAACGGGCCTCCATATCCGCGTCGCGCGCAACGGGCTGGCGCTTGGCTGACCGGAGCGTCATGCCGCCGGCGATCTCGTTCAGTCGCTTCAGCAGGTCGAGTCGCTTCACCTCGAGATGAAGATTCCCGTTCTTGCACGCCTTGAACCGGAACCATGTCGTCTCGCCGCGGTAGCCCGTCGCCTTCGACGCTTCGATCGCGCCGTGCAGCTCCGACCAGTGGGACTTGGCGATCGAGCCCTGGCCGTCGAGCGCCTGGAAGACACGCTCCACCGAGATGGCGTGCTGCTCGTAGTAGGACGACAGACGCAGTCCGTAGCAGCCCATCTCTACCCAGTGGACGATGACCTTGGGCGGGATCTCCTCCTGGCTGTTCGTCTTGTACTCGGCCATGCGACCTCGCGGCCGGAGGTGCTCGAACGCTTCCTTGACGCTCTCCTCAAGAATCTCTGGCATTCGGTCGAGAAAGCCTTGGGCAAAGTCACCTACGCTCTCCTCCGTGATGGCGGGTAGGCTGCCCTTGTCGAGCATCGTGTCGATCTCCTTCCAGCGCTCGCCGCTCACGATGCGCCGCAGTTCCAGGCGGTGGACGATCGCGCGCCAGGCTTGGCGCTTCAGCAGGTTGACCGCCTCCTCTGGCTGGTCGAAGCATGAGCTGTATCTGCCTCGCGACGCGTCGATCCGGAAGTTCGCGTGGTCGTGCTTGCCGATTTGGTAGACCTCGTTGAGCTTCGCTTCGGCTGACACGAGCGCCGAGAAGGCTCCGCGGATCGTGGCTTCGGCTTCGCAGTACGCGGCGATCATCGCCGGCAGCGTCGCGAAGCGCGCGAGCCCAGCCTGGTTGTTGGCGTTGCGGTAGTCGCTCACAGGCAGTCCCCCAGGTGGCCGAACGCCCGAACAAACGCGGCCCGCGACACGCCGAGTCCCACGACGGCGTTGGCGTGCGCCGGCGAGTCGCCTTCGACGATGTCTTCCGGGCGCGCCAGCAGCAGGCCGTCCAGCTTCGTCTGTAGCTGTGCTCGGCGCTTCACGTCCTTCGTGGTGTTGCCGGTGATCTTGGCGAGCAGCTTCTGCGTCGAGACAATCGCGTCCGCTGCCGTGCGCAGGAACGGGATGCGGCGCTTCGGCACGCAGACGCGGTAGTGCAGCATCGAATGGCAGCCGTGCGCCTTGGCCCACAGTTGCGACTGCTGGATCTGCTCGAGCGAGTAGGCGATGTAGACGGCGGCCGTCACGTCGCCGGCTGCAAACGCCTTCGACAAGCGTACCCACCACGCCTCTGGCGGGCTTGGCGGATTGACGAAGAGCCTGCCAGACCACGGCGACATGAGGCCGTCAGGGAACGAGTGGAACGAGGTCGCTTGCACGATGCCGTTCGCGGACGCGTCGCTCGCCGGGTCGAGGTCGATGCCGCCCATGAGGTCGCGGGCCGGCTCGACGTAGCTGGCGGGGGTGTACCAGGCAGACGAGTCGACCGAGTGCAGCGCGGGGGCCACGGCTGCCATCACGCCACCTCCGCTTCCAGCTTCGCAGCCGCTTCCAGCAATGCTGCCGCGCGCGACCGCAGCGCCGGTATCGCCAGCCGCTCGGCCTCGCTCCGCGCAGCATCGGCGTCGGTCGCCGCCAAGATCAGCTCGTCAATACCAACCGCCTCCGACTCCAAGACCCACTGCCCCGGCTCCTCCCACACGTCCACGATGACCAAGCCCGCGCTCGCGCGAAAGCCGTCGCCTCGATACGGCTGCCAATTGAAAGCCATCACGCCACCGCCTTGCGCGCCACGCGCAGCAGCACCAGGTAGCCGATCAGGTCGAGCGCCACATCCTCGCCGGCGACCGAGCCGCGAGCCAGCCGAGAAAGCTTGTCGTCGATGCGGACGAGGATCTGCTCTTCGGGTGACGACCGGCTGAAGACGCGGATGGGGTCGAGCGCGCTGTTGCCATAGGACGCGTTCTTCTCCAGGAGCATCGTCGCGATCGTCATGCACTCGCTCACGATGGCGTGACGCGTCGGGTCCTTGTCGGACAGCGCCTCGACGATGCTGTGGGCCAGGTCGAGCGTGCCGTCGTTGTCGAGGCCCCGCACGGCTTCCACGGTGGACTTGTAGCTGTCGGTCACGTCTCCCCCATCCCTTCTGAGAACTTGCGCATCGCGCGGTTCGTGATCTTCTTGACGACGGAGTCGGTCACGCCAAGCCGCCTACCCATCTCGACGAAGGTCATCTCGCCGAGTGCCAGACCACGGCGCGCCTCCGCCAGTTCGATCATGCAGCAGCCGTCTGCGTTCTCGTTCGCCTCCAACCGTTGCGGGCATTCCGTCCGGCAGTGGGTCGGGTAGGAGCACGGCAACATCGCAGCGAAGCGGTCGGCCAGCTCGATCCACGCGGCAGACGTGGCCTTCATTCCCCGAGCCTCGCGAGCTTGGCGCGCGGGACCATCTTGGCGATTGCCGCGGCGAGGATCTGCCGCACGCGCTCCTTGGAGAGGCCGAGGATGTCGGCGATCTGCTGGTTTTCGAGGCCGTCGGGGTAGGCGAACGTGATCGCCCATAGGCATGCCGGCGCGTTGTTTCTGTCGCGCATCTTGCACTGGTCGTCGCACTCGTGGCCTGGTCGAGCTGACCACCGCGGGTCGGACAGCACGAGGGCCGTGCGGTTAGCCAGTCGCTCTTGCTCGCGGCACGAATTGCAGCGGAGCCGCATGCCTACCTTGACCGCCCGTTGCATCACGCGCGCGGCCTTGGTGACCTCGGCGCCGCATTCGCATCGGCAGAGCCACAGGCGACCATCGGCACCGTTGGAGCCGACCTTGCGGATTGCGGTCAGGTGCCCGAAGCGCGCGCCGGCGACGATGTTGATGGCCGTGCTCATGGCGCCGCCTTCGATGGCTTGCCACGGCGATAGACCGCGAGCGATCCGGGGTGGGCATACCTGGCCGCTTCAGCCTCCGCGAACGTGGCGAACTCGTGCGCGTCCCGGCGCGTGGCGTAAGCCCCGCCGCGCCTGTCGAGGTAGTAGTCGCCGCCGTCTTTGCTGTCGCAGACCTTGCACGGGCATCGGACTACCCAGCACCGAGGACTGGTGACCCTGTGCTTCTTCATGGCGCCCTCTTGATGCCGCGTCTTCGCGCCGCGCTGATCTGATTGCCGCGACGGTACGCTTCGACCAGCGAGCCGGGTCGCAGCGGGGGCCGGGTCACACCAGCGGCCGCGTCGTTGATTGAATCGGCCGCGCAGACCTCGGCGCGCGCCTGCGTGTTGGTCGCCAGCGTGCGGCCGTGACGGGCGATGACGCTGCCCGGGCCGAGCGCCCGAGACGCGACAAGTGCCGACAGGAAGCACTCGCACGTGGAGCTCGCCGCCGTCACGCACTCGTCGCACGAGTAGGTCTTGCTGCTGCCCTTGTTCGTCAGGATGTACATCGGGAACCCTCCCCCATCGCGTCCAACCGCCGCGCCTGGAACGACTCCAGGTGCGGCCGCATCGCCTCGGTCACCGCGTCGCACTCGACGATGGTCTCGGCCAGATCGCCGACGGTCCAGCAGGCCCGACCGCGCTCGGCCACGACGAAGACCCGAGCCATCTCGGCGCACGCCGCGCAGGAGTCCCACGACGACCACGCCCCGTCGTAGAGCGACGTGGCGTGCTCGTACCGCTCGCCGACCGCGATGCCAGCGCGGCACTCGACGCAGTGGTGCGGCACGCGCGCGCGGCGCATCGTCGATGACGAGACCGCCGGCACGTCGAAGTCGGTGTTGCACATCAGGCCACCTTCTCACGATGTAGTTCGACGCCGTTGCGAGCGACGGTGGATCCGGCGCCGTAGACTTCCCGAGCAAACAGACAGGCGTCGGCGAGGCACAGGCAGGCAGGCTCCGCGACAGCCTTGGACGAGCAGCCGTCGCAGCCGAACGCCGTTGTGAGCTGGCGGCGACCGGTGCCCAGGGTGACCTGGTAGGCCGACGAGTTGGCGAGGTAGTGCGAGCGGTGGCTCACGGGACCTCGTTCAAGTCGGCGGCGACCATCCATGCGCCGGGTATCAGCTCGAGCGAGTAGGGCAGCCGGT
>Ga0163155_10000740_pt1 | contig 40065 bp, 51 predicted proteins | sample OliLakLV19SP4G1_FD_148611 | JGI IMG/M metagenome (GOLD analysis project Ga0163155, IMG submission 148611) | Freshwater microbial mat bacterial communities from Lake Vanda, McMurdo Dry Valleys, Antarctica - Oligotrophic Lake LV.19.SP4.G1 | ecosystem: Environmental > Aquatic > Freshwater > Lake >... | reverse complement strand
GGAAGATAGTAGACCTAGACAAGCGATTAATGCCGCTAAGGCGGCCCTAGAAAATGATACGGAGGAAAATAAAAAGCTCGCCTACTCTGCCACCCTATTTACCCTCACCGATGCCGCCACATCTGCCACATCTGCCGCCGAATCTGCCGCCTCCTATGCCGCCAGACATACCGCATATGTCGCATTTGCCACATCTGCCGAAGCTGCCGCCGAATCTGCCACATCTGCCGCATTTGCCGCCGACTCTGCCTCCTATGCCGCCTATGCCGCATATGCCTCATCTGCCGCAGCAGCTGCCGCCAGACATACCGTATATGTCGCATCTGCCGGCGACTCTGTCGTATATGCCGCCGTCGATGCCTCATCTGCCGCCTATACCAACGCCGGAAAAGAAATGCAAGATTTGCTTTTAAATTATGCGATTGAATTGTTGTCGGCTCAAATTTAAATGGTGATGCCACCTAAAAAGGAGATGTCTTGAGAGTATTATCCCTATTCTCCGGTGGAGGTCTTGGTGATTACGGCCTAACCCTAGCCGGCATGGAGATAGTTGGTCAGGTAGAGATTGACGAGTATTGTCAGAAGATATTAAAACTGAGGTGGCCTAATGTTCCAAAATGGGGAGACATCAGAACCGTCCATGCAAAATCGTCCTGTCCGATTGCCAACGCCAACAGCCAACGACTGGAAAGGGAGCGGCCCAACGATCAGGCGCAAGGACGGGAAGCTACGGGGGGACAGATTGGACTACGCAACAGAACAGCGGCAGGCGATACAGGATGCGAAGGATGCCTTGGCATCGAAACAATCGACCTTATTTCCGGAGGATTTCCCTGCCAGGACATATCAACCGCTGGTAAAGGTGCCGGAATCCTTGGGGAACGCTCAGGACTTTGGAAAGAAATGCTCCGAATCATTCGCGAAGTACGACCCCGCTACGTCCTTGTGGAAAACGTCGCAGCTTTGCTTGGACGGGGACTTGGCGTCGTTCTTGGAGACTTGGCCGAGAGCGGGTATGACGCAGGATGGGATTGCATACCGGCTTCAGCCCTCGGCGCCCCTCACCAGAGGGATAGGGTGTGGCTTGTTGGCTACTCCATGCCATCGAGAAGGAAGAGATTTGCCAAGTCAAGCAAAGAACTGGCCAACCCCAGACTCAAATATGAACCGAGGAACACAAGCGGAGTGGAAGCCAAAGCGTCCATCTGGCCAACCAGCACAGTATCCATTGAATCAGGCCGTGAGAGACTCGGACGGTTCTGGACAGTTGAACCCTCAATTCGTCGAGTGGTTAATGGGTGCCCCTCAAGGGTGGAGCGACTTAAACTCCTTGGAAACGGCCAAGTCGTACAGTGCGTCCAGTATATAGGAGAACAACTAATGGAGTTTGCTCGGCATGGTTAGGTCATCAATAAACGGAGGAGAAGGAAGGTATGACCACCCCAACTAGATGAGCAGGATAAGTTATGATCGACTTTAAAGGAGCAATGAAAATATGACACCTAGCTACGATGAACTTTTACGGGGTGTGACGACATGGAATGGGAAGCACTTGGGTGTCGGCTTTGTTATTTCTAATCATGGGCATAGGCGAGGAGATGAGTATCTATCAGCGACGCCTCATCCGGGAACTTGGTGCTATTACCTCTTAATTCCAAAGCCGATGTTTCCGCATCGGTGGAAGGACTTTGCTTGTGTCCGCAATAAGAGCGGCTTCCTGGAACACGGGCCCGCTTTTACTAACGATATGTTTGATTCTGAAATCACCTGGGCCTCGAGCGAGCCCTACTACTCCCGGAAAGAGAAAAGAATGTTTGATCTCTCAAAGGTCGGCTGTGATTACGGTCATCTTTGGCATGCTGAAAATGGCTACCCCGATAATTTCCAGAGCGTCCGGCGAGACGCTATTCAAACAGCAGAGAAATTTATTAGGGTAAATCCGGATGGCAGATGGCGAAGCGAATACAGCGGTAAATGGGATAAGCCCAGTAAATTCCTCAGAACAAAAAAAGGTACGTTAGTGCATGTGACCGATGCGATACCGGAAACTTGGAGATCATAAAACCATGAACACCCCGACACTAAAATGCCCCTCGTGCCTAGCTCACTACGTAGGTAATCATCGCTGTGACGGTCTTATGCTAGCTCTTGTGACAGCTCGGAAGGAACGGGAGAGGATTGCTAAGGAGAAACAAATTAAACCTAAACGAAGGAGTCTATCATGACCCACAAAAAGAAATCACGAGTCCAAGACTTCACACACGACGAGGCGGTAAAGAGGGCTGAGAAATGTTTTACCATCATAGATGCAGTAGTCTCCGAACTCCAGCAAGCCTATCGAGAGGGAATGAGCACCCCGACCAAAATTGCGAAATTTATCGAAGATATCGTTACCAGCGCCCTATCGGATGAACGAGAGGAAGCGGAGGGATGGAAAGCCTTATATTTATCCTTGAGGCTCGAGCTGGACGTTGAGATTGTGAAAAAAAGAACAGCGGAACATAATTTTAAAAATCTGAAAGCGTCAATTCCGAACCCGTGTTATTCACAAGCCGAAGTTGATCGAATTGTAGCTGCGAAGATGGCACAGCTCCAAGCTAAGGACGGGGGTTAAACATGGTTGATAGACGAGGCTGTACCTGCGCCGCACAATCGGAGAATGAATGCGGATGCCCTAACGTGGACTGGACGCCATGGGAGATTTACAACCTGCAAAAAGCACTAAAACGTATTCAGGCAGCAGCTGGAAATCCTGACGCCGCTTCGGCGTGCAGCCTTATTCTTAGGCTGGCAAACGACGCACTAAGGACGGGGACAAGTTGTCCCCCTCCTCTCACTCAAAAAAAGGAGCCCTTATGAAAAAATGCTTAGCGAAAACTAAGAACTGGATCCTTTTTTATTATAAAAAAAACATCAGAATTGAAGGTGCTCATGATGACCTTTCGGGAGATGTGTCTAGAATTTGTGGAGATGTGTCTGGAATCCAGGGCAAAGCATCTAAAATCTATGGATACACGTCTGGAATCAGGGGCACTGTGTCCAGGATCCGTGGAGACGTGTCTGGAATCATCGGAGACGTGTCGGGAATCTATGGGGACGTGTCGGGAATCTATGGGGACGTGACTAGGCTCTACGGCGATGTGTCTGGTATCAAGGGTGCTGTTTCTAACCTCCGTGGCTACGTGTCTGGACTCTTTGGGGACGTGTCGGGAATCTATGGGGACGTGTCGGGAATTGGTGGGAAAGTGTTTAACTTATATGGTGAGGTGTCTAAAATTCGTGGAAATGTGTCTGGAATCAGTGGCAACCTAGACTTAGCAGAGATTACGAAAGAAGAAAGAGAAAACGGAATAAACATTGAAGATTTAATCGGCTACCAAGAGGAGAATAATTAATGGCACGTTACCGAGATGTTGGCATGAGCACCCCGACCGAAAACCGCAACGAATTCCTAGAGACTCAGAATAAAGCGCTCCTCTCTGATCTCGCTCTACTGAAGAAGAGGTGTGCTGCCTATGAGCTGCAGTTCCTTCTTCTTCGCCAAGAGAATGAACTTATCCAGCGGCTGCTGGAGCTAAAAGAAGATGAAGTTAAGGCGTACAACATCGAGCTGTTAAAGAAACACTCTACCCAAGGTGCGACATGAGAACATTTGTAATAGGGGATATTCACGGGGCTTATGAGGCCCTCTTACAATGCCTGCAGCGAGCTAGTTTTGATTATAATGAGGACACTTTAATTGTCCTCGGGGATATATGTGATGGCTGGCCGCAGACGAAAGAAGTTGTTGCGGAACTCCTGAAGATAAAAAACAGAATTCAGATATTGGGTAACCATGACGAATGGCTTCTTGATTTCTTTAAAACGGGGGCTACACCTATCATCTGGACGTCACAGGGAGGCCAAGCTACTTTGGCTTCTTACGCTGGGGGCGGTGGTGTGCCTGATGAGCATGTTCGATTACTTGAGGCTGCGAAGTGCGCACACCTTGATGATAAAAACCGCCTATTCGTACATGGTGGGGTTGACCCAAACCAGATTGATGTATCAAAACAGCACCCCAACACCTGCATGTGGGACCGAGACCTTTTGTACAACGCAATGAGATCAAGGAGCAGGGGAGACAAAAAGAAATATGGCCCTTGGTATGAGATCTACGTCGGACACACCTCGATTTATTTCAAAGGGTACTCGGTGCCCACGAAGTTTTGTAATGTCTGGGCCATGGATACCGGGGCGGGGTGGGAAGGGAAGTTATCAATCATGGACCTGTGCACGAAGGAATATTACCAGTCCGACATCGTGTCTTCTTTGTATCCCGATAGCGTACACGCACTTTTTTCACGCCCGTACTGATAATTCGAAGAAGCTAATTTTAATTGACACTTGTCAATAATATGGCAATTTGATATCCTTATGGTTCCGCAACTTGTAATATATATAAAGTGTGCAGTTGCGTCAACAAAAAAGGGGAGCCTAAGCTCCCCCCATTTGTTTTAGGAGTTTTGGAGCCGCAGCTTGGCTTTTTCGTAGTCCCAGTCTTTGGGGGCACCTGTAAGCTTGTTATTAATATACAGGTGCATCCAATACTGCATGTTCCGGCGCATGGTATCGCCACGGACTACGGTCTGAATTTTAAAGGTGTCTCTTAACTCATGCTGGCAGTGTATAACGAGTCGAGTGTCATCATTTTTCATAGTTCCTTCCATATTAGTACCTTCCCGGCACTTGTGCAATTATAAAGAGTCGTATTTCTTCTTCTTTTTTCTCTTTCGGCTTCTCTTTCGGCTTCTGGGTAAGAGTCATAAATTTTAAAAGGGTAGTTCATTTTGTTCCCTGGGCGCTTCTCCTTAGGTCCCGAATTGTGCGCCAGAGGCGCGCCCGGAGAATTCGATCTCGTTTTTGGGAGGCTTTATATTTTTTAAGGAGGGTGGTTTTCATAGGGCCCCCGGAACGGCATGGGGTTTTTTTGACTTGTGGGAAGGAACTAGCGAAACTACTTTTCCCTTGCTTGATAACTTTCTAAACTTTATAATTTCCATAACTTGAGCCCCTCCAATGGGTTTAAGTTGTTCTAGCCCTCTGTCCGGCTAGTAACTGGGCAGGGGGGCTTTAATTTTAATCGCTAATGCCGTAGTTATCCTCACAGGAAGTCAATCTTAAATGGATCGATCAGAAATTTGTAATCGCAACGGATTGCCTCAGATAATTCACGGACAAAAATTTTGCTCGGTTTTTGCGGCGTAAATTGGCCACAATCACCATAACAGTAAGTTTGGCAAGCGTAACAATACCCCTTGCCTCTTACCGGCTCCGGCGCATTCCGCCGGGCTAAAAGTAAGCGGGCCTCAGCAAGGGCCTTAATAATCTCTGCATCCGATTGATTACACTGATCAACATCGGTTGCCTCAACCAGAGCCTTGCGGCAATCGATAATAAGCTCCGCATCGGCTCGACGTAAATCAAGCAATGGCTTTACGGGCGAGTAATCGCCCCATCCCCTGGAGGATAAATAAACACCAATGCTATTGGCATCAATCTCCCGCTGTAATTGATCCTGTTGCTCTTTGGCCTCCGATTGCTCCATTGTGAGTAATCCATGCCCGGAGATAAGTGTTACGCCCTGCTCGAGCAGACGTGCCCAAGCGTTTTTTGCGTAAGTATTTTTCCCGCCGATAATCGTGGCGGCGGAGCATGATCCAATGGCGTAGCACCGCACGCCATTATAATCGATCTCCCAGATGTATTTAGCGGCTCCCTGCGCCCCCGCGATAGCTGCTCTAGCATCCTCAGCTGATTGATATGTTTTCATTTTAATTTCTCCTCGTTAACATTATTTATGAAGAAGGCCCCGGCGAGTGCCAGTGCCTTGCTGATTATGAATTGAACTCCTCGACGATGGCGCGGGCTTCCGCACCAAGACCGTGATATTCGGATGCCTCGATAAATGATGCGGCGCCCGCTTCATCGGTGCTGAACGTGCTGTACAGACGCCCGTCATCGCCCAGCTTCTCAATGCTCAAGTCAAGAACTTCGTCGTAGCCCAAGTCGCGAGTGGGCTGCATGTTGCCGTCCGCATCTTCGATCCACTCAACGCCCGCCATGTCCTCCAGCGACCCACCGCTGTGGTTCATCTCGAAGGCAGCGGCGTCAATGATGGTCTTTGCAAAAACCCAGGTGACTCGTGGGCGCAAGCCAGCCATGCCGTAGCGGCTGCTGTTGCTGTATATCACGTAAAAGGGGATTGATTGATATGTTTTCATTTTTTCTTCCTCCGTTTTTGTGTGTTTGTGTACTACATTCAGTTAATTGCTATCGTCTTTCGGCTAGTGCTAATTTTAGTTTTCATATTCTTTTTTCCTTTTTTTGTCGTTTGAGTTTTAAAAAAATCGTTCTTGTTCCCGCAAAAGGTCATTAAAACTGCGGGGTCTGCTCGTTGTTATCTGCCCTTGAGCGAAAAACTCTCGCAGAGCCGCCGACACCATTTTGTGTTCCGATCGGCTGCCAGACAGCGACTGTGTCCCGCTATTAGCGGAATAGCTGGCCAGCCCAATACACGGATCTGAGTTCGGCACTAAATCCCTCGATGGGGAGACATAAAATCCCTTCGCCGGATTGTAAAAAACGCTCGGGTTTGAGATGTTCGCCGAAAATGCTGCGTCAACGGCCTCACGATAATTGCGGGCAGACATATTTTTTAAAGGCATTATTTTGTTTTGCATTTTGTTTTACATTTTGATTTCCTTTTGTTTGTAGTTTGAGTTTTAAAAAATCAGCAGTTACAGCCGCCGTAACACGCCGCTTCGCACGAGCCATCACAGCTGCCCGTGCTGCGGCCGTTTAGTCTCTGGCTCTGCGTGGAGCATTTCTCGGCCAGGTGATGCGCTCCGTTTTGCCGGCTCCACTCAATTTTGTCCCCCGAGTTAATAGGTCCCTGGCACGATTTACAGGTCGATTTATATTTTGACGTGATGACCATTTTAATTTCTTCCTCCGTTTTTGTGTGTTTGATTACTAATTTCGGCTTCAGCTGTTATGCGAATGAGGTATTTGCAAGAGCCTGTTTTTTGGTTTTTCCAACGGCCTCACCCCTATATTCGGTATCGTATTGGATATAATGGATATGCCACAATCCTGTATCCGAATGGCGCTGGATCCAGCGTCCCGCTTTGATTTTTTCTTCCGAGCTATAATTTTTTAAGGTTTTCATTTTTTCTTCCTCCAGTTATGTTGTAGTTAATATCGCGCCCGCATGGGGCGCGTGGATTGAAACTCGCCGGATCCTATCGTACTAAGGAGCTCCTTACTTTTCCCTCCGCAATTACCTCATCGGCTCGGTAGATACTCCAATAACCAGTACTGCCGTGGTGCGTGTTGCCCTGGCAAATTGACCGCGTCACCCTTTTGGCCTCGCGGAGTGAGCCGAAATCGTAGGTATACCCATAAGACGATTGCCCATTCGCATTCCAACTCCCATAATATTTTTTTGTGCTCATTTTTTCTTCCTCCGTTTTTGTGTGTTTGTGCACTACTACACAAACAATACACCATCAGGCCCGCCGTGTCAATTGTTTTTCTTACAATAATATAAAAAAAACATGGAATTTATCCGTAAAATAATGAAATGGCGGGTTAGTAATTAGTAGTAGGTAGGCGCTGACGCCGTAACTACTACCAGAAAACATGTAACAGCATGTATTTTAAACGGCTTTACCCTAAAGGGTGCGCCGTTTCATACCTGTTCTGGCAGATATTTAAAGGAAATTAAATACGAACGTCCTATAATATTATATAGATTTTAAAAACTTCGTTTATTTGCCCTCTATGGGGTTATCTGCCCGGAGTAGGGTAGGCAGTATCAAAAATTTTTAAATGGCACAAATGACCAAGAAAACGAAAAAAATCCGTGTTGACCGATCCGCAAAATTACGTCATCGCAAATTTGCCCGGGAGTACGTGGAAAACGGCATGGACGCCAAAGCGGCGTACACAAAAACATACCCGGAGATAACGGAAAGATCAGCAGAGGTTGGAGGCTCCCGGCTACTGAGCGATGCTGAAGTGCAAGCGGAGATCAAACGACGGGTGGAGAAAATTAGCCCGGAATATATAATAGATCTGATCCATGGGCTGGCGATATCGGCTAAAAGGGATAGCGATAAACTAAGAGCCGCCGAACTTTTAGGAAAATGGCAAGCGTTATTTAAGGAAACAGCAACAAACCAGCTTAACCTGATTAGCACCAATGATTTAGATCAGATCAGATCCCGCCTAGCCCTAGAGGCTAGGCCAGAAGATGTCAACCAGACTATAGTGCCAGCGTTGCAACCCATTGATATGCCTATAGATACAGAAGTAGGCCCTACGCACACAGAGCAGGGGGGCGCTCTCTCTCCCTACTTAATAAAGACTTTGCAAAAGCCAGAGGGCCTTAGGGGCCCCCTCCCCCCCTCTTCCTTATCATTATAGTCACTCTGGAAACTACGCACCATTTTTCACTTTTGCCCAGTATAGGTCCCCGGAAATGATTGACTTCTCTAAAGACGGGACTCCCCGGGAACTTAATCGTAAGTGCATGAAATGCACACAGCTTTGCAAGCAGCACCTGAAGGTCACTCTTCTCGTTTGCCCAGATTATAAACCTAGCGAACTGCCCTAAGGGGAATGTTGCAGGGTTGGCCCGCCATTGAACGCTTTTCTATTACTGAGGTCAAGGTACCAATGGAAGACAAAGAGCCCATAGAGACGCAGAGAACTAGGTTTTCGGCCCTTGAGAGGGCCAAAGCAAGTCTTGGTACTGAGTACAGCAATTATTGGATCTTTACTGAGATGGATGGAATCCTGCACTGGTCTGGTACCAGTCATTACTTTGGGCTCGGTGCGGCTCACGTGTTCGTTGACAATTTTAATCAGAATGGGGAACCCCTTCCTCCTGGGGAGCAAGATTAATGGAGGATAAAGATTTGATCCAAGCATACGTGGAACGATGCTTTACAGACTGCCTCTTCTTCGCACAGGAGTTTTTATCTCACTTGCTCACAAGTGATGTCCCGGACTTCCATAAGGAACTTTATAAGCTACTTCCTTCTGAGAAGCGCTTAGTGATCGCCGCTCCCCGTGGCTTCGCTAAGTCCACGATATCGACTGTGATCTACCCGATCTGGCTCGGGATCACAGGCCGAGTGAAAGACATCGCTGTAGTTTCTGCTTCCGAGGGGCTGGCCGTTTCCATGCTCTCAAAGGTGAAGCGGGAATTTGATATGAATTTAAAGCTGCAGAAATTCTTCGGAGTTCTACAGACCCCGAAGTGGTCTGAGACCCAATTTATTACGAGTACGGGTGTGAACTACCGGGCTCGTGGGGCAGGGGGACAGATCCGTGGTTTTCGCCCGGATACTTTGATCCTTGACGATATTGAGACCGACGAAAGTGTTGATTCAGAGGAACAGCGTAAAAAACTGAAGACCTGGCTTTTTAAGGCGTGTCTTAATACGCTAATGCCGCACGGCCAATTCATCATGGTCGGAAGTATTCTTCATCCTCTCGCATTACTTAATGACCTCCTGGATTCTGACAACGGATGGGAAAAACGACGGTATCAGGCCTATATCGACGGAATCCAGGAACCAGGTCACGAGCTCTGGCCGGGTCTATGGGACCACGACAAGCTTCAGGCTCGTAAGCGAGAGATTGGAACTTGGGCCTTTGCGTCTGAGTACATGAATAATCCGATCGCTGATGAATCCGCTGCGGTCAAGCCAGAGCAGATACGGTATTGGAAGGAACTTCCTTCCCAGATCTCCTACGTTATCACGGTCGATCCGGCCTACACAGAAGATGAGAAGGGCGACTTCAAGGTCGCAGCCCTGATCGGGATTGACCAGCAGATGAATCGCTACCTTGCCAGCTATGTCAGGAACCACAGACCTACAAAAGAGTTCTTTGATTCGATCCTCAACCTGTGGATGCAGCATAAAAATCAGGTTACGGCAATCGGGGTACCGAACCAAGGCGTAGAGAAATCATTCTTTTCTAGTTTTGTCAGTTATTGCAACGAACGGAAAGTGTATCCACCGATCGTTGAGCTTAAAAACGTACTCCAGGCCGCTACCGGCGCTTCGATACGGAACAAGAAACACAGAATTATAGCCTCTCTCCAGCCTCTTTTCGAAGCTGGTAAGTATTACATCCACGCAGAGCACCTAGAGGCGAGGGATGAGCTCCTTACGATAGGGTCTTCCCGCTGGGACGACATCGTCGACACCATGGCTTACGCAGAACAAGTGATTACTCCGGTGTTTCTCGAAGAAACTACGCAGAATTTCAAGCCCGGACGTTACGGTTCCGAGCCCAACACACACAACCCCAGACTCGTAGCTAATTATGGAATGGATTAATGGCACAGAAATCTAAAAAAGCAGACGCTGACGAGCTCTTCACGACAATCTCCGGAAAGATCGAGGATGCGATCGCTCACACAAGCAGGTGGGCCGCTAAGCAGGTGAAGTGGCACAAGCTTCGCATGAGAATTAAGAAGGAAAAGAACTTTCCTTTCCCGAATTGCTCGAACATTCGAATGCCTACCGGAGAAACAAAGATCCGGAAGATAAAAGCCGCACTCGTGAACGTTGTTTTTGGTATCCGCCCAGTTGTTCAAGCAGTTCCTTACCCAGGTGGTAATTTTGAGACAGGTCTGAAGATTGAGAAGTTCCTCGACCATTTAATTATGGAGGTCATGAAGCTAAAACCCAAAGCGGTGATAGCGATTGACCAAGAACTGGAAAAGGGAATGTACATTCTACAGCCTTATTACCGGGTTGACACGATCGAACGTGAAGAAGAGATCAGTCTTGCTGAATTTGATTTGGATACGCTCGCAGTCACGCCTATTGAGGTTATTGTCGACGTCCTCATGCAGGAACTCGAAGCAGACACCTCAGATCGGGTCGTAGAAGATAACAAAGATGCAATCCTCAAAGGATTAGAGCAGCTCCTCAAAGGTAAAAATTCAGTAAAGATCGAACTGCAGGACGTTATTTATGACGCCCCTGATGTTGCTCTGATCAGCCCGGAACGTTGTTACGTTCCGACAGACACAGGCTATAACCCGCAAGATGCGGAGATGATTGCAATCGAGAAGTACCTCCCTCTTCGGGTCGTGAAAGAGAACGCACAGAACGGTAAGGGATGGGACGTAGACGCAGTTAATTCCATAACATCTATGCAGGGGTTTGACTTCTCAAAAGACAAACAGACTGATATTGATAAAGACATGCGTGAAGGTATTGAACGCATCCAGAATCCATCAGAGCTTGTTCGTATCTGGGAGGTTCAGGGTTGGTTCAAGATCGGGGAAGACACGAAGCCAAAGAAATACCTTCTCACGATTGCTCCCGATTTTAGGAAGACCCTCCGCAAGCGGGCGCTCCCTTGGGCGAGCGGCCGTTACAACATTGTTAAACTGAGCTACGAGCTCATTGATGACCGCTGGTTCTCACACAGGGGCATTATTGAGATCATCGAAGATATCATCAAAGAGATCGATATTCAGCATATGCAGAAGATAGACAACCAGACGGTGCGCAACGCACCCATGTTTGTTTATCGTGCCGGGCTTGTCAATCCAGGGCTCATGCAGTTCATTCCGAACCAGGGTATTCCTGTTCACGGTATGCACGCTCTTAAAGATACGGTAGATATATTAAACAATAACAACCCGAACGTAGAGTTCTCGTATGAAAGAGAAGAGCAGATTCTCCTGGGTCGTATTGAGGAACTCATTGGTCAGGTTGATTACAATTTACAATCACAGATTAATCGCAGGGAGCCAAGAACGCTCGGGGAAGTAAACCTTCAGAATCAGTCGCAACAGCAGGTTTTCTCGCTCGATGCAAGCCAACACACGGATTCATTCAGTGAACTTTTCACATGGATTTGGGACTTATGGAGCCAATTCGGTCCTGATAGCTACGAATTTAATTATTTTGGAGCTGATCAAGAACAAGGCGAAACGATCAAACTTAGCAGAGAAGAAATTCAAGGTAAGTACAAGATCTGTGTGCGAGGGAACGACCAGAACACAAACCCTCAAATAAAGCTGGAGAAAGCGCAAGCCATTCTTCAGGCCGCATTGAATCCTGTCGCAATCCAGACGGGTGTCATAACACCCGAGAACATTGCTAATTCCTACAAACGGTTCTACCAGACTATGCAAATAGAAAACTGGGAAGAACTTGTGCAAGCCCAGCCACAGCCTCAGGCACCTCCTCCCCAAGAGCCTCTCGTTACCCCTAGTTTCGCAGACCTTGAGGACGGTGAAAAGGCGCAGATCCTAACCCAGCTCGGTATACAGCCGGACATGGAAGGTCGCTACTTAAACAAGCAACATGAGCTCATAGAACTCCAGTCGAAAGTAGAAAAGGAAACCAGAAAAAAATGACAAGCCCCAAAAGCATTGAAGAGCTTAAAGACGAGTGCCGGAAGGTAATTGAACGGGCGAACACAGTCCTTCAAGAGCTCCCTCAGAGCGCTGCCTGGAACGTAATAACAGAAGACTTTGGCCGTCAAAAAAAGATGATCGACGACAACTGGCATCTTGTCCATGAAGAAGACAAGCTCGACCAGCTGCGGACCACAAAGCTTGCGGTCCTTGCGCTCGTATCCATCGTTGAAAGCTACAAGCATGATCTTAACCAGGCCTCTAAGCAGCTTAACGAGCTCGAGAACCCTGACACGGTCACGGCGAAAGACTATGACGGAGAGTAAAGAAATTCGATGTAAACGATGCAGAAAGCTCCTCTTCCTCCTGACGGAAGAGAGAGAGCTTTCAGGTATCGAAATTAAATGCACTCGATGCAAATACATCAATAAGTTTCATGCGCAAGGGGAAGCGTCAGACCCCAAAACCAAGGAGCATTTCGATGCCTGATCCAGAGAATGATGTAAACCTTCCGGCCCCATCCACCGGAGAAGAAGTAGTACAGGACGTAACGACTGAGAACACGTCCACTCAGGAAGTGCAAGATTCCCAAGCTGGTGAGGGTGACAACCAGACTGATGTTGATCTGATAGACGTAGACCCCGCAGGGGTGCCCTGGAAGAACCGGGCAATGGAGTATATGCGCAAAACTGAAGAAATGGCGCAGAATCTACCCCAACTCGTGGAACAGAAACTTCAAGAAGTAATAAACAAGCAACAGCAACCTCAGCAAAGGGAATACACGGTACAGGAACTTGAAGCCTTCGCCCAACAGTCGCCGGAACACCGGCCTTGGGTAGAGGAGCAGAAAGCGGGGCTTTTACAAAAGCACCTCTTGAAGCAAGTGAAAGAGGAGATCCTGCAGTCTAAGTCTGCCGAACAGGCGGACATCCAAAGACAGCAGGCAGAAGCCAGCGTAATGAAATCGTTTCCGCAAATGTTCGTAAAGGACAAAGCTGGAAATGTTGTCGGCTGGAATCAGAATAATATTCTGACCCAGAAGGTAGTTCAATACATGGCGGACCCCAGGTTGAAAAACGATCCACGGGGTCTAGAGGTCGCCTCAAAGCTTGCTTACAGCGACCTGATAATGAGTGGGGAAATGGACATTCAAAAGAAAACCACACAGTTGAAGAAGCAGGTAAACCAGCTTCAGAAGAATGTTTTAGTCGAGGGCGGAGGCAAAGTTCCTAATGACTCGAAGTCCCCTTTGAAAAGCGCCACGGAAAAGCTTGCCAGAACTGGCAGTGCCCGTGATGCCGAGGTTGCTATCAATCACGTTTTAAAAAATCTCGGTTGGATTAAGGAGTAAGAAATGCCAGCATGGACATACGATGACGCAGCGCTACGTGAGGATCTTCTTGATATCCTTACAAACTTGGACCCTATGGAAACACAGCTTGTTTCCGGCCTCGGGACCTCGCCCGTAGAATCCATTCGTTCTGAATGGTTGATCAAGACTCTCGGTACAGTGAAAACGAACGCCTACGTTGAAGGTGTGGACGCATCATATGCGGCCCTCACAAACCCGGCTCGTCTCTTTAACTACACGCAGATCGCACGTGAAGCGTTTGAAGTTACAGATACTGAACGGGCTGTGAACACCGCTTCGTTTAACGATCGTTTCACGCAAGAAGCCACCGACGCACTTAGGGAACTTAAAAACGACATGGAGTTCGCTCTCATGCGTGGTTCTCTCGCTTGCGGTAGTGGGACCGGTGTACGTCGTCTCCGTGGTCTTCGTCACTCCCTCTCTCTCGTAACCTCTCAGTCTGGTATCTCGTTGACGGAAGCTATCCTCAACGACTATTTCCAGCTGGTTTGGGATGCTACGAGTCGGACTGTGGACGAAGTCTACGGTGATATGTACATCAAAAGAAAGATCAGCGGTTTCACCGCTGGTGCTACCAAGAACATTAACTCTGAGGATAAGCGCCTCGTCAATACAGTAGACGTCTATCAGGCGGATGCTGCAAAGACTGTGAAGCTTTTCCCTCACCGTTATGTCACGAATACAGGTGTAGGCGATACCCACCACGACATCATCGGTATTGTTTCCGATCTGTTCAAGGTTGGTTACCTCCGTAAGCCGTTTATGCGTGAACTTGCGAAAGCGGGCGATTCAACGAAAGGTGAGCACGTTGTTGAGTTCACCCTCAAGAATCTCCACTATAATGCAGGTGTCTGGGGCAAAGCCCACGTTTAGTCAAGAGGGCCGGGGAGCAATCCCCGGCCTTTCTTTATCCCTCGAGGAACAAGAATGCTGATCGTCTCGAAAGACAGAAAGAAATTCCTGCACGCCATCATAAATACATGGCTCAAAGACACTCGGATGTACTGTAACAACTGCGCTGCGGATTTTAAACCAGAACTAAAGAAGTGCTGTGAAGATTCACAGATCGGGGATAACTACTCGATCTGTAAAGCAGTAGTTGAGCAGAATAAAATGGTTAAAAGCACTCGTGTAAACTCGTTCGCAAGCACCTCAGATAAGACCTTACGCTGGGGTGTTAGTTTACCACTTGGTCTTTATCAGGCCCTAGAACGTCTCTGCAAGAAGCACGACAACCTAGGGCTATTCAATGAAAAGTATGACGTTAGCTGGTTCGCTAAAAACTTTCCTCAATTCGCTATCCCGGAGAAGATCTAATGAAATTGAATCTCGCCGTTATTGTTAAGGACCAGACAGCGGAAGTAGACAGAGTTATAGATTCTTACTGTAAGTACTTCGATGAAGTTCACTTTGCAGTGGATGATGCAAAGTCATTTCAGGAGCTTATTGAGCGGGTAAGTCCCAATAATGTATTCTTCCACAAGTACGAATGGGTTGCTGATTTCGCCCACAAGCGAAACTTCATCGCATCCAAGATGGACTGCGACTACTACTTCACGATAGATACGGACGACGAAATTGTCAAGCCGGAGGGCATTAGGCCGCTTGCCCTGAAAGCAGCGGAGAACAACGTGCAGGTTGTTTCCCTCTGGTACGACTACTCAAGAGATGAGAACGGTAATACGAATGCCGGTCATTATAAAGAACGGATCATTAAGAACGGGGATGAAGTCTTCTGGAATAAGAAGATCCACGAGAACCTTCTCCCAAGGAATCCGAGCAGCTACAAGATCGTCCAGGACGACTCGGTAAAAGTCACTCATTTAATTACCCCCGAACATGCGGAAGAATCCTGTAAGCGGAACCTTGAGTTCCTGCTTAGAGAATATGCTGAGGACGGTGAGAACACCGATCCTCGCACGATTGCATACCTTGGCCGGAGCTTCGTTGGTTTGCAGATGTTTGACCGGGCAATCCCGTTTCTTGAGAAACACATCAGAATGTCTGGATGGGATGAGGATCGTTATAAATCCTGGTGTGATCTAGCCGAGTGCATGAAGCAGCTTGGGAGATTTGAAGAAGCTATTGCGGCTTGTTTTGAAGCGATTGAGGAACGTGAAGATTACCCGGACGGGTATCTTAAACTTCACGATATTTATCTCGATCTTTCTAAATGGAAAAAGGCTATTCATTGGGCCGAGATCGGCCTGAAGAAGAAGACGCCTAGAACGTTCATGATTACAGACCCCTCCTCTTATACGTGGCGTCCCGCCCTTAGCTTATCCTTCTGTTACCTACAGGAAGGGGAGTACGAAAAAGCGAACCAGCTTTTCCAGTACGCAAAGAAGCTCGCACCGAACGTAGACTTCATTAAACAGAATGAAAGCACCTACACGGATGCGATAGAGCGTAAGAAGTTCACAGAACAGTTTGTGTGGCTCTACCAAGCGATAAAAGCTCAGGATGAAACCCTCGCTCCTAAACTATTCGCTGCAATCCCACACAAGATGCGCAACCACGAGATATTAAACGCTCTCGAGAACAGACATAAGCCACTGCGGGTCTGGGAAGACAACACGGTTGTTATTCACTGTGGGACGGTGTTTGAGCCGTGGAGCCCAGACTCAATCAAGACAGGTATTGGCGGTAGTGAAGAAGCTGTTATCTACCTCTCTCAGGAATTGGTACGGCAGGGATTCGAAGTCACAGTCATCAATGAATGTGGTGACAAGGAGGGTGTGTACGATGGTGTTAATTACGTCAACCTCTATAAATTCAATCCTAAGGACGTGTTCTACTGGCTCATCTCCTGGAGAACCAACATATTCAAATACAAGATTCAAGCAAAGCATAAATGGGTCTGGTTGCACGATGTGCCCAAAGACGGATGGTTCACCGAACCGGAAGAATTGAAGTCCTTTGATAAACTTATCGTACTTTCTAAATTCCATAAGGGTCTTATACCGAAAGGGGTACCTGAGAATAAAATCCTGGTGTCCTCTAACGGTATTAACACCAAAGACTTTTCCCCAGATGAAAAGGTCGAGAGAAACCCCCACCGGGTTATTTACGGTTCCTCATACGATCGAGGATTGATCTATCTCCTCGCTATGTGGCCGGAAGTCCGCAAGGAAATTCCGGACGCAGAGCTCCATGTTTTCTACGGTATGAAGAACATGGAAATTGTAGCGAAAGAAAACCCGTTCTATAAGAAATTAAACACCGACCTGAAAGCTCTTCTCGCCCAGACTGGCGTAACAGATCATGGTCGAGTCGGCCATAAAGAACTCGCTCTTGAATACATGAAGTCTGGTGTCTGGGCCTACCCATCAGACTTCCCGGAGATATCTTGCATAACGGCCATGAAAGCACAGGAAGCGGGCGCTGTTCCAGTTGTGACTTCCTATGCGGCATTACAGGAGACTGTAAAAGTAGGCGTCGTGATCCCAGGAAAAGCGGACGCTCCGGAGGTTCGGAAGGACTTCCAAGACTCGCTGATAGCGATTCTGAAAGAGACTGCCGAACAGGAAAGAATCAGGGCGAAGCTCCTGAAGAATAAGGGAATCTTCTCCTGGTCAAAAGTTGCGCAGCAATGGATCTCAGAGGTTAAGAAAGAAGAAGATCGGTGGTTTATTGAGGACCGGTTTAAGTGGATACAGGCGCAGTGCAATCCAAACCTTAAGATTGTAGATGTGGGCGGTGAGGGTTGTACTTTCACCGATGAGTTTAACGTTACGACTGTTAACTTAAACGAAATTAAGACCCCTAATTTTTACAAAGCTTCTGCTGAGAAGCTTCCCTTCGAAGATAAGCAATTTGATATCGCTGTTCTGACTGAGATCCTTGAACATGTTGATGACCCAGTTAAGGCAATGAAAGAAGCTAATCGGGTAGCAAACAAGATTGTTATTACTGTACCTTACGAGTTTGACTGGCCTGTCGGCCTCAAGCCCTTCGAGCACCCAGAGCACTTAAGGTTCTACACCAGAGATCTCCTCGAGACCCACCTAAAAGAAGCCGGTTTCACCAACTACAAGATCAAGAAGCTTGTCCAAGGGGAATGGGTATTCTACGGAGCTATTGTTAATGAATAAGACATACCTGGAAATGAAGACATCAGTAGGTTCGGACGTGCGGGACACGTCTTCCGCCATGCTCTCGAAAGTGGGAGAGTACATCAACAATCGGTACCGTGAAGTTAAGAGGAGATTTAATTTCCTCAATAACGCCACCTACGATTACTCTATCACAACTACCGCTGGTACGGAAGACTACGTGCTACCGGAAGACTTTAAGAAAGAAATCACAGTAGTTGATAAGACGAATAAAAGAGAGCTGAAACCTCTCTCTCTGCAGCAGTGGAGCGAGGCTTACGTCTCGAACCTGGATAGCCAAGGTAGTTTAACTAACTACATTATTCTGGAGTCCCCTGTGAAGAAACAGCCGAGCTCGGCTGGAGTTGTCTCTATCACCTCATCTTCCACGGACGATACGACTCAGAGCGTATATGTCCGTGGAATTGATGCTAGTGGTAATGAAGATTATGAGTCAATCAGCGTCAATGGGACAGCTGTAATAGCTGGGACTAAGTCGTTCTCGAGAATTATCGGGGTCTCCAAGAGTGCTGTATCTGCTGGTTATATCACGGTTACAAGGGGGGCGGACACGCTCTCAGTGCTAGGCCGTGAAGACCGGGTCTCTTACTACAAGATCATCCGGTTCATAATGACGCCAAACGCAACCATTACGGTCGAGATTGCATACATTCAGGAGCAGCTTCCTCTCCGTAATGACTACGATTACCCGCTCATCGATTGCTCCGAAGTTGTGGAAGCCGGCGCTCTTGCTGATGCGTGGCGCTACAAGCGGCAATTCTCAAAGGCACAAGAACTGGAGCGGATCTTTGAGAAGCGCCTCGCTAACCTTGTCTGGGATAAAGAGAACTCTCCGAATCAAGTCCACTTGTTTAATCCGAAGCCCTACAGCCGGGAAACTGTCTAATGCCGATCAAGGCCACAGGTAAAGACGACCCAAAGCTTTTCCTTATCCGCCGTGATTTATCCGGGGGTACCAATACCAGAATCCACAAATCGCAGCTGGCTGAAAACCAGTCTGAGAACATGGAGAATGTAGACCTTGGCGTTCCTGGGGAGCGCACATTGAGACCTGGTCTTACACAGATTGCGGACCTTGGCGCTCTTAGTATAGCTGGGGTGCTTGGTTTTGATCCTGTTGGTGGTAGCGCAATCTTCGTTGCGCAGGAAGGTACAAATCTGAAGACTTGGGATGGTGCTAGCCCGGCCACATTCACCACGAGGAAGTCCGACTTCACAGCGAGCACGGACACAACCATCATTAAGGCGTACGAGTCCGGTGAAGGTGATGTAGTCCTCGTTAAGACGGACTCAAATAACTGGTTCCGCATGAACCAGTCCTATACTTTCCAAGATCTAGGTACTACCGCAGGTACAGGTAGCGACTCACCTCCGGCCTCAAAAGTTGCCGTTTTCTTTCAGAACCGTCTTTGGATCTTGAAAGACGATCTCCTTTATTACAGTGACGCAGGACCTGCGGATTACGCAACTGCGTTTGATACGGTTAACCAAGCGTTCCGGGTTAATGTTGGAGATGAGCGGGCGATCCTCGGTACTCGAGACCTCGGGCTCCTCGTTATGGGTAAAGAATCGATCTGGGCTATTAACCCATCCGTGGTTCCTGCAGCAACAGATAAACCTGAGAAGATCCTTGATATTGGTGTGGCCTCAAGCCGCACCGTTTGTCAGGTTGGAGACGATTACATTTTCTTGTCTTTTGATGGAGTGCGATCTCTAAAGCGCACACTCCAAGATAAGCTACAGCTTGGAAGGACGGAGCCGATCAGCTGGCCTCTTAGGACGCAGTTCGATGAAATTAACTGGGCACAAATTGAGAAGTCATGTGGGGTACACTTCGATGGGAAATATTTTCTTGCGCTCCCCACGGGAGCGAGCACAACTAATAACGTGGTGTGGGTGTACTGGCCTAGTACCAATTCCTGGGGAATCATCCCCTCAAACTGGAACATCGCTTGCTGGGCCGTCTTTAAAGTCAACGGAGAAGAGCGCTTATATGCCGGACGTTCTACTGCGGATGGTCTCATCTACCGTGCTTGGTCTGGAACCACCGATAACGGAACAGTGATTGCTTATCTCGAGAGAACTCGCAATGAGGACTTCGGGGACCCGCTTTCCAAGAAGTCAGGCGGAGAAATCACCGTACTCGCAAAGGGAAGTGGTGATTATAATATCACGGTTAAAGCCAGCTTTGATGATTCAGGATTCAATACCCTAGGCACTATCAACGTCACTGGTAGCGGGATCACATTCCCGCTGACGTTCCCCGTGAAATTCGGTCTTAGCGGAATCATCCGGTCCAAGTTCCACACAGATGAGTACGGCTCCTGGCATACCATACAGCTTCAGTTCGAGTGCTCCAACACACCCAGCAACGAAAACGACATTGTTATTTATGAGCACCATATCACCGCCTACCTAGACGAATACGATCCGGAGGAAAGTTCAGATGAGTAAAGCATATGATTTAACACGAGGGAAGACACTTCCCGACACGTCTCAGAAGGCCGATTTCCATGACCTGCTTGACGACTCTAGTGTCACTGTAAGTGACTTGCGACAAGATGAGATCATAGCTGGAAGCGGACTCGTTGTCCGCTCTACAGGAGCGCCTTCAGACACGGATGCTCTGCACGTAGACACCGACGACGGGTATAGGTTAAAGGTTTATAACGGCAGTGCTTGGCTTGAAGTACCCACGATAGCAACTCCAGCACAGGGAAATATTAACTACCACAACGGTACGAACTGGGTCGCTCTCGCACCCGGAACGAGCGGTCAATTCCTAAAGACACTCGGAGCTGCTTCGAATCCTCTATGGGCTGATAATCCGGCTGCTGTAGCCTCTAAGGCCGAAATGGAAGCTGCTAGTTCCCTAACAGTTTTTTCAACTCCTGGCAGGGAACAGTATCACCCTGGGGTCGCTAAAGCTTGGCTCCATATGACTACATCTGGCGGTACGGTGACACTACAGGACAGTTACAACGTTAGCTCAATAACAGATAGGGGGGTGGGGCTGTACACTGCAGTCTGGACCACCGGTTTTGCTAGTGCCAACTATGCGTGGAGCGGGTCGTTGCGTCATTCTGGAAGTACGACCGCTGGCGGGCCAACAAGCACATCTGCTGAATCCGATCAAGTGGTAGGGTCTCTTCAATTTACGTCACAACTCTGGACCGGTGGAACGATTGTCGATCCCGCTAGACTATCTCTTATAGCATGGGGGGATCAATAATGAATAAAGTAGCTTATGAATTAAACGGAAACATCGAAGTGATGACAATAGCTCCACAGAGCAAGGTTGTTAAGTTCTTGCCCGAAGTCAAAGATATGACAGAGGTGGAGTATTTTGAGTTCATTAAAAACAGAGACCTCCCACCCTTTGCTGTAAACGTGACGACCGTAACGGATGCAGACTTGCCTCTGGACAGGAAAGACCGTGACTCTTGGGAAATTGCAGGGGGAAGGGTCCGAATCAACGAGCAAAAGAAAGCAGACAAAGACGAGGCTCGGGTGAATGCAGAAGCTAGTAAAGCCGCTCTACTCACTAAACTCAAAATCACCAAAGAAGAACTCAAGGCTCTGATAAGCTAAAGAACAATATTATGGAATACAAAAATTCTGAAGCTGCAACAAAGACCCAAAGTTTAACCGATGTGGGGCTCTATGTCCTCAATAAATAATATTGTTGATTTCATTCTTGAGCACGGTAACACGATCTACGTTAGGGAAGAACTCAGTAATTCTATTGAAGCCTTTTTAAAGAATAACACCTGTATAGTCCTTCAACGTGAAGGAGATGTCGTAGCTGTCTGTCTTTGGAACGTTATCGGAGAAACGGCGAGTGTTGAAGAGCTTGTGATCCACCCTGGTTACGGGGGCATAAAGACACTTAAAAAAATAGCATCCTTAGGATGCGTGAAATTTCCACAACTAAAACAAATCAAATTTATAAGAGAACGTAAATATGAAGGAAGAGCACCCAGAGTTGTCAGCCTTCAAAAATTCCTTGGGGGTAATTAATGGGTTCTAAAGCAAGTAAACCTGATGTTGGAGGGGCGGTTAATGCAGTACCGAAACCACCAACACTATCTGAAATTCTTTCTCAGTACGTTTCCGTTCTCCCGCAGCTTATTCAGGCCGAGGGCCAGTACGGCCCCCAGATGGCACAGAATGAACTGAACCTTACGAAGCAATTCACCCCTCAGTTTAACGATCTGTTTCAAGCTGAAGAACAAAGGCTCTATCCGAACACAGCGAGCCTTCAAGAACTCTTTGCGGGTCAAGCAGCTCAAGGCTCACAGGAAGGGCTGTCTCCAGCGCTCCTGAGACAGTACTCTGATTTCTTCAATGCCAACCTTGGTAGCAACATCGGGAGTCCTATAGGCGCTGGTGCGATCAGTAAGAATCTGATCGAATTGCAGGAGGCACGGAAAGACCAGTTCCGAAACTTCGGGTTGTCCTTACTTGGGCGTCTACCAGCTTACAACCCGGCTCAAGTGCCGGGGGGACAAGTAACGGGTGGGTTCAATTTTGGTGGTGCTGTGGACACAGCTCTACAGGGTTACTCCCCGTTCGTTAGCGCAACTTCGGGCCTCCTAAACACTGGTCTCTCTGGTCAGTACCAGTTTCGGAGTGCTGCAAATGAGCAAAAGAGTAGCACTACCAGTTCCCTGGTCAAAGGTGCTGCTTCGGCAGCCGCCATGGCTGCGATGGCTATGTGTTGGGTTGCCTCTGAGATCTTTGGTGGGTGGCTTAAGCCGAAGACGGTTAGCGCTCGGTTCTACGTGAACTTCATCGCACCCAAATGGTTCAAGCAAGCATACATCAAACACGGTAAAAAAATCGCAGTCTTCATTAGCGACAAGTGGATACTAAAAGCCATACTTCGACCTTTGTTCGAAGTTTTTGCTTTGGTCGGTAAAGCGAGGAACTCAAATGGGTAATACGATGGAAAAGATAGCGGATGTGATAGGCGCCTTTGGCGCCGGATTTAACGGAGATATGCAGTATGTAGAGAGGCGACAGAACCAGAAAAGTAAGGATTCGCAGGCTCAGTTTGAGAACTTCTACAAACAGATCCAGATAGCTGCTGCGCTTAACCAGATGGGACAGAAAGACGCTGCGGAAAAAGCCTTTTCTATGGCTATGGGACAAGTAGCAACTCCACAGGTGCAAGCTCCAGCACCTCCGCAGATGGGTATGCAGCAGCAAGCACAGGCATCAATAGCACAGCCTAGGTTTATTCTCCCAACTCCGGGTCAGTTACAGGCACAGTATCCAGCACAAGCATCTGCTCAGCCGGGTGCGCTATCCTCTTCCCCTCAAGCTTATGCTATGCAGCAGATGCGGGCTAACGCAGACCCAATCGCCGCATCTATGAACCAGATGGGACCTATAAGTGGGTCTGTTACCCCGACTGGGAAGACTACTAACTATGGGCAGACTCCGGCAGCTCAGCTAGCGCAGAAGCAAGCTGAATCCAAGATTCAGACTGACAAAGAAGCAACGCAGCGAGCTGACAAGATCGGTGAAGCTGTCAAGATGCTTGTCTCTGTACAGTCTGATTTTAACAGGGCCTTCCCTTCACATGATAGGACTCCATTCGAGCAGCGAATCGCTGGTGCTTTGGAACAGTTCGGAGCGGATAAAGGGGCCAGAAACAACCCAGAAGCTAAGGCAATGAATGATCTCCTGAAGTCGTATGCGATCAACATTGTAAAGTTGATCGGGGAGTCTGGAAACCTTGCTACATCAGACATTGAGACTGCCGTCAAAGCAATTGAAGGTGCTGGGTTAACCGGTACGGAACGATTCACGAAAGCGAAGATGTTCGCCAAAACCCACCTTGTTAAAATGAGCTCCGCAGCAAAGCTTCAGATTGCTAAAGACCCTGAAGTTGCTTCCATCATGAAAACCTTCGATATCGATCTTAGTATTGAAGCGGATCTCAACAACCTCCTAAATGGGTCACGGCGACCAACCTCGGATGAGGTCACAAGAGCTAGAGCAATCCTTGCAGAGCGCAGAGGAAAGAAATAATGGCCAAAGCAAAAGCCGATCCTATGGGTTCTGTTTCTGATGAAGAGCTTGAAAAAATAACCGGGTCAGAAGACCCGCTTAGGAGTCTTTCTGAAGCTGACCTTGTGAGGCTCGCTAACAGTGATCGGAGATCCGATTCCTGGCAGAGGGGTATGGAATACGGGGGTTTATTTGGTCTCACAACCGGGGCTACTGGGAAGGATATGACTTCCGCATTAGCACGTTTTGCGGATGGTGCTTTTGGGGGTGCTGTGGAAAACACGATGCAGTTCCCAATGGCTACCGCCATAGGCGGGCTCCCACTAGCACAGATGTACAGTGGTATGGACGCCACCGCTGCAATGTCCTCTAATGGCAGGTTTGATCCTATTAACCAAAAAGCACCTCCACCTATTCAGGAGTTCCTCGATAATGCCCGGGCTACTGCTTTCGAACCGGAAACTGATCAGGGTGAGATACTCGGCGCACTTGCGTCAACGGCGGGTGGTGGTATCAACATAGGAGCTGCCGCCGGGGGTATTAAGTCTGGGTTTCAAGCTATTGGAAGGAACCTAAAAAACATCAAAGAAATACCAGAGCGCATAGAAAAGTCTATGCGTCTCATGAACTTTAAAGTTGGCCGGCAAATTGAAGATGTTGGGGCTGCAGCGACAGCGCAGAAAAATATCGCCAGGGGCACGTTCAATGAAGCTACATTAGCGGCGAAAGAAATCGCAAAGGGTAAGAGCATTGCAGCTAAAGAAGCTGGTGATCTAGCCAGATCACAAGCGGTGCGCCTCGGCTCACAGCGAGTTGAGCAAGCTACAGAAGAAGGAATAAAAGCCGTTGAGGATCTCGACCAAGAGGTCTTAAAGATCGCAGAACGGATCTCAGAAGAAGCTGACTTGGCAACTCTTGACTCCAGAGACCTTTTCATAAAATTAATGAAAGAAAAGTCTGATGAGTTTGGAGAACGTCTGGACGAGCTCTTGGGGGCAGAGGGTGCCGAAAGCTCTCTCCTTCCGTATGAAGTACTGGATAGCTTGTCGAAGGCTATGAAGGAAGGGGGCTTCACGAAGCTGACAGCTACCTCCACAGCTGAGAAGCATATTGCAGATTGGCATTCAAAACTTGAGGCGCAGGAAGGCTTCGTAGATGCCAAAGCTATCTTCAAAGACCTGAACCATTTCCTAAACCGGTACCGTGGGAAGCAGTTCTCACAGGATGAGCACATCGTAAAGCTCGCCCGTGAAGGTATAACAGAACTTTTAAATACGAAAGTTCCTGGTCTGGCAAAGCTCCGTTCTCTTCACGCACCCTTCATGTGGCTTAAGAATAAAGCAATCAAGGTAATTGAACCATTCGAAAAAGCTGGTAAGTTCGGAGGTGATGCGGGTGAGAAGTTCTTTACTGATGCTCTCGCACGTGGGGAGGGCTCCCGGAGGGAAGCTCGCTTCCTCGAAGCTCTTCTAGAGAATATCAAGCCAAAGAGCGTGGATACGCTACGAGAGCTTGGGGCGCAAGAGAAAGCTGCGAACGCTGCTAAGGCAGCGATCAAAAAGGTACCCGCTAACAAAACCCTAGCTGCTAAGAAGCAGAACGCTCTTGAAAAGCGGATAGAAAAAATTGATAGGGCTCAGGATGAAAGAATTAAACTAGCGAAGATTATCGAGCTTGAGAACCTGCGCTCTGCAGGCCAGGTCAAAAGCAAAGACTTTAGTCTTATAGAGCAGGACGCTAAAAATAAAACAAGAGTTCTTCAAGATTATAAGTTCCAGACAAACGAGAAGCTGGCTCAGGAAGCGAGTAACGCACGCTCTAAGCTCGCATACAAACTTTCAAATTTCTCCTCCAGATTTCCCGAATCGGCAGCTGGGACCGCTTCCGGCGCTCTTGTCGGCGGTCTTGTAACGTCTCTCTTCGTAAGGAAGATTGCCGGAAGAGATAGAAACTAAAGCATCATCATTACAACTACAATGAAAGCCGTAATAAAGGCCACAAGAAAAGCATTACCTCCACCATCATCACACATAGAACCCTCCAGAGGTCTTTAGTTTAACAAAAGGCACAGTATGAAGCAAACAATTTTTTTAATCTTTTTCGGAGCTTTGATGTTCAGCTCTGGGATAGTTTTCGCAAGAGAGTATACGAAGATCGTGCTCTACGGTACAGCAGAAGGCTGGTACAAAGTAATTACGGAACAGAACTTGAACAAAGTAACTATTTCGAACATTGACGTTTCTTAAAGGAGTCTTTAATGTCAGAAGGTCTAGCAAAAAGCGCTGCGCAATCTGCGCCAGCTACAGTAACAGCAGAACCTCAAAAAGCTGCTTCAGATGCTTTCTCTCTATCTCATGAGAACGTTCCAACAAACATGTACCGTTTCTTTAATGTGGACATGATCAACTGGTCCCCGAAACAAATCACGGAACTACAAGACATATACCAATACGCTCGTACAAAGTCAAAAACAAAAGAACCTGGTGAGGTATTGAAGCTCATCAGTGACATCGAGCGTCAGCTCGGATCTCCGGCCATGGGCGAGACCAGAACAGGAAAGATTGCAAACTATATCCGCATTACAAGACGGATCGACGATTTAAACAAGGAACGGGAGGCATACAAGAATGGCGCTCGGAGATAATTTTACAGCAAGTGGCTCATTAAAGGTAACGGCTGCAGAAGAGCGGGAGCACCAAGCTACCCTTTACGCAAAGCGTATGACGGAGATCCCATCAGATCTTCAGCAGAGACTTGACTATGTTTCTCGTACGGACGGACAACCTATTTACATTGGCTTTGGACCGAGGAGCTTAGCCTCTAGTACCAACGGCTGGTTGATCCATAAGTTCACTTACGATGGTTCTAACTTTTTGACTTTGCGTCAAACTGCCTTTGATACTTGGGATAACAGAGCGAGTGCAACTTATGCGTAGAGCGATGCCAACTTTTTTCGTTCTTTTAATAATTTTCACAACCAATGCAGATGCGGCTCTTTCAAAGTGGACGTATAACGCCCACACAGGAAAGCTAGATCGTTACGGTATGAGTGATAGTGATTGTATCAACGGGGAGATCCCCAAAAAAACAGCTGGTGCCTGGGAATGCGGAGCTGACTCTACGGCAGCTGGTGGAGGGGATGATGTCAGTATTGATAGTGTCGCTGTGGTGAATCCAGACTTTGTATCCACTGGCGATATTGACTTCATAGATACGGCTAACACGGTAACGGCTAACGTAAAAGCGAACTCCGTTGCGCTCACAACCGACACCACCGGGAACTATGCGGCCGGTGATGCGGAAGGTGGGGCGGCTACTACTGGAGACTCGGCAACGGCGTTTTTCTCAGCTGGAACAATCGAAGACGCTCGACTCCCTACGTCGATGGCAGATAAGACGATCACCGGAAGCCTCGTAATCCCTCAAGGCGCGGCGCCTACGGTAGACGCGGTGGGTGAAGCGGCGATTGATACCACAGACGACCAATTCCAGTATTACGGCGGCGCCAAACGCATTATTCCCTACACCCTGGAAAGATGTTTAGGGGTTGAGAGCATTACGACCGCTGATGATAACGTCCCGTTCTACAGCCCCGTTGATGCTATTACGGTCACCGGCGTTTACTGTCGGACTCAGGGCGGCACATCTGCTGGAATTACGATATCGGACGGGACTAACGCCTTTGAAGAGGTGGTCTGCGACTCAGACGGACAGGCAGATGATGGCACGATTACAAACGCAGGCTTTACTGCAAACGAACGTATGGAATTTGATACTGGCACCGTAACCGGCACCGTAACCTGGACAAATATATGCGTCAGATATACAACCGACTCACAGTAATCGCACTCCTGCTGATATCAGGGCCAGTGTACGCTACGGAGTCTATTATTTTTTCCGGCAGCTCTGATTTATTCTCTACCTCGACCACGGAATATCACGGACTCCAAGGGCCCGCTCCGACAGCGGGAAATAACACAAGCGGGAGAAATGACGGGCTTGCTTCCTCAGCCGGTACTATAAAAAATCTCCGAGTAAGAGTAAACACAGCACCGGGGCTTGCGGCTTCGGGCAAAAGCTGGACGTTCACGGTACGGTTAAATGAAGCTGATTCTATTGTGACATGTACGATATCAGAAACGGCGACGTCTTGCTCTGATACGACAAACACAGTCGCTATCGCGGCTGGCGACAGGCTTGATATGAGGGTCTCTCCGGCGGCAACTCCGACCACGACTGACGGAGGATGGTCTGTCACGTTCGATAGCACGACCGCAAATGAAAGTCTTATTACCGGAAGTCTTGGGGGAGACACGGCAAGTAACGGCTTAACGTCTTACTTACCTCTTGGAGGGGTGTACATCGACAGCACGACCGAAGCAAATCGCCAATTCGTTATTCCTGCTGCGGGCACGATAAAAAAACTTCACATGAGGAACTCAGCGACACCTGGAGCCGGAACCAGCTACACCTACACGGTAAGAAAAAACGGGGTGGATCAAACATTAACTTGTCTGGTAGATAACGCCGGAGGTGCGACTTGCTCTGATACGACAAACTCTTTTACGGTAGCGGCAGGCGATAAAATCACCCTGAAAAGTGTCCCCGCTGGAACCCCTACGGCGGCGAGGGTTCGTTTCGGGGTTACGTTTGTATCGGATACTGCCGGTGATTTTATCGTTGGGGGACCCGGCGCGGCTACCCTCGACACAGCCAGTACCTTTTATGGATTTATGGCCTCAGGTGGTAACGCATGGTCAGCCACAGAATCAACCCGTTATACGATAGGGCAGACAACGGCCACAATAAAAAAGATTTACGTCGTTCTCGGGAGTACCCCGGGCGCTGGGAAAAGTTATGTTTTCACCCTTAGGCAAAACGCTGTTGATTCAGCGTTAGTCGTAACTCTCTCCGATAGTGAAACCTCGGACAATGCAGCGGTTGATGTAAGTGTCGCAGACCTCGACTATTTCTCAATCAAATCAGTTCCATCAGGAACACCCACAGCCTCACTCGCCGCCATCAGTTTCCTAGTCTCTTCCGCAGTAGGCGGCGGGGGCGGCAGAACCAGGAGATTTTTTTAATGAGATACGCACTTATCGTCCTTTCTCTTTTTATCAGCGCAAATGCTTTCGCCGCTGAACAGTGTAAGCAAATTAATATTGAAGCGTTTACCAATGAGTTTAAAAATCTGCTCCCGGCATCAGTTTCATCTCTCATGGCGGGGAACACCGGAACGCTCAGGGGGATTTCGGCGGGAAACATCTGTTATGAAACCCCGAGCGTAGACCTGAACACCGTCCTTTCTCAAACTGCCGTCGAATCGAGAATTTCGCAGATCATTAGCGACGCAGAACTGACTCCTGCGAAAATCGCGGCGGCACAATCGGCGGCAGACGATGACCTTCAGGTATCTGTTAAAGAAGCCTTTACCGCATGGGTGCAGGTCTACAACTCGAAAGTTCCAGCTCAGTATCGGGTAACTAAAGTGGAACTCGTCGAGCAGATAAAGGCGAACCGATGACAACCTATTCGAGAGGATCGTCACGATCTCCGGCAAACTGGGGGGAACACAATGAGAATACAAGATCATGAATCTTATAAGAACCACATTACGAATGTAGATCGTTTCGATAGTGATATTAAGCATATAGCTGCCGCTCTTGATGAGCGTCTGAAAGACAAGCAGTCAATTCTTCTTGTTGGCTGTTTAGAAGAACCAACAGCTAACATTCTCGGGGAAGCGGGTCACTCTGTGACCGGTGTTGATATGCGGGATTACGGGCAGGGAGACATCTCTAACGGGTTTGATATTCCCCAGTATGTACATCTTGTACAAGACATCGTTAAGTATGACGTGAAAGAAAAGTTCGACGCAGCGATCTCGATCAGCGTAGTCGAACACATAGGGCTCGGTTGGTATAAGGATGAAGTCAACGAAGCTGGTGACACTCTTGCGATGAGTAAGGTCTGCCAGGCCCTGAAGCCTGGCGGTATCGCCTTGATCACAGTACCTATCGGCGGATCTTGGCACCAGACGCAGCATTGGCGCAGGTACACTCCAGAAACAATCTCCCGCCTAACTGGTGGGTTCAAAGTCCTAGAACAGCAATACTTCTGCACGGGTTACCTAGGGCAGCATGACGTTCCTCTGAATGAAGTCCTGGGCTACCATTCCGGTGCGGATATGAGCGTGCTTCTCATTCTGGAGAAGCTCGGCAAGGTGATTAATGAAGATCAGAATAAAGGTTCAAAAAAATCTAGTTCACGCATGGATGGCTAAAGACTCCGGAGAAGAAGTCTTTTTTATTTGTCGTGATGTATTCGATTGGATCATGAAAAGTTACTGCAAGGAAACCCCAAAGAGGGGCGACATATGGGAATGGGACCTACCACTAGATCAACTGAAAGCATCGCCCATAGAGTTAGCTCCGAGAAAATTCGAGGTGTAAGAAGCAATGGAAGAAAAATGGCTTGAGAAAGTTATCGAAACAAACACCCTTGTCAGGGAGTTGAAGGTAAGAGTCGAACAGGCTATTGAGAAAGACGAGAGAGCTCACGCTGATATGAAGAAGCAGATTATGGCTCTTTTCATTCTTTCGGCGCTCATGGCGTCCGGGAGTGATTCGGCTGTTAGAGGTGCTTTGATAAAGGCAGTTAACGTTGCTCCGATCTTTGCGAGCACAAAGGAGCCAAATGCTAGTTTGGATAATCAATAAATTGATGGGAGTTGCTGTAGGCGAGCTCCCGGAAGCGAAGAAAGAAAAGGCTCTGAAGTACGCCGGGAAAGCACTCGAGATCGTGATCGAGTCCGGCGCCCGTGGTGCCACGGAAGGACTTAAGTCAAAGTAACGCAGGTAAACAAGCTCAAAGGCACATCATAGTACCTGGTTACCTGTCCCTTTGCCACTGGATCGTTTTGCTCGAACAAGTTTCCATCGAATTTTTTCGAAACGGTCAACCCACACCTCCAACTTAAAGAATCCGCTATTGAGTCCCTTCATCCAGTTCTCGACGTCATAGTCGCCTCGAAGAAGAAGGGTCGTTCTGATCTTGGATAAGTGTGCGGAAAGAGTTTTTGCCTTGGTGTTGAGAAGCCGCCGAATCTCGGTATTCGACTCTCTATCAGACATACCATCACAGGACAGTTGGCACTTAAGGCCGAGGATAACTCGTTCTGTTTTGGACAGCAGCTTGTCATTAGCGTAATGGAATTGATCACCCATAAGCTCTTCAGGCCACCGTTTGTACTTGTACACCGCAAGAACAACCTCATCGTAATTAAGCATACTCCCGCCCCTCCTGCGTAATGAAACGCCCCTCAGGAGAAACATTCTGTACCCCGGCGCAGAAGCGCCCAGACTTCTTCATGTTTGCCCAGAAGAACCCATTGGTCCATGCGTTCGGAGAACCACGACCGTAATCCGGATTCAGTTTGCAGTAGCAGGGAACCTGTATTCCGACATGCTTGTCGGATGCTTCCAGCCAGGAGTAGTCTTGCCACATCTTGAGCGTGTGGTGATGTCCAAACACGATTGAATGTTTACTGCGCTCCACGGCTTGTTTCGCTGGGTTTGACCCACCGAATTCATGACCGTGTTTGCAGTAGAGCTTTCCAAGCTTTAAAGTTCCCCCAAAAGGGACAACTTTAAATGATCTTTTTTTAAGGTTTAAGAAAGTGGACAAAGAAATATCCTCGACTTGGGGATAATCCTGCTTAAATCGGTCTAGCCAAACCTCATGGTTACCTACTATATAATAGAAGACGCATTGAGACCCACAGGCTTCCCGGAACATGTCTAGGACATTGTTCATGGAAGCCGCTTCCTTTTTAAGAGCCCTCATGACGTTCGTTATCCCCTTTAACCGGAAGCTGGCACTGTTCCAGTGTGAGATTATGTCCATGGACCAATTATCCCCACCAAAGATAAAAATATTGGGTTTTCGGTCCTTGAGGTAGTCAAGCAGGGGAGTCATTGAGATTTCGTGCGGGTGGTGTGAATCCCAGAGTCCATCAATCTTTTGAATCATTGAGCACCTCGTTTATTACCCCGAAGAAGATTGATAGGAAGACTCCGATAAGAGCGAGTAATGAAACCAGAGAAAGAACTCCGAGAAAGATAGTGGATGCGTTCTGAAAGAATGTAATCATTTATTGGCCTCATAATAATTAGCCTTGCTTGACACATCAAATGTTAAATGGAATAGACCGAGGGTCCCGAACTCTCGGTTTTTTTCTACCTCAAACTCCACAAGGTGATTCTTCTCATCATCTCTGTGGACGGTGATAACGTTCCAGGCTCCTTGCTCCCAGAGCACGGAGCCCCGGAGATTCGCCATTTTAACTTTACGTTGATCTCGTCCAAGCTTGGTAGGTTGCACCACAGATGCAATGTGAATCGGGTTCTGTGAAACAAGGCGGCGTGTTTTCTGCACATAATATCGGATATCTTCGATCTCGTTCGCACCCTCCCTTATGAAGAGGTGAGCGTGGTCTATAATGATGAAGTTAACTTTCAGCTGCTTGATGTAAAGTTCCACGATGTCGAAGACACCCTTTAGCCCAATTTGGTCGTCGTCTTCTGACCACTCATCGTGGATGTTGTGGATATAGAAACGGCCCTCATTATTTCGCTGGAAATTGACAATATCACCAGAGCTTGCGGGACGCTTAAAGTAATTGGAAGCAAGTGTTCGGAGGATCTTGCTTCCTTTTTCTTCCCCTGAGATAATGAGGAACTTCCAGTCGGTGTTCTTTTTCGCAAGCTCGCCAGTAAGGCACTCCAACCACGTCGACTTACCATTACCCGTTGAACCTGTGACGATAGTATGTTCCCCATATCTGAATCCTCCGATGATGTTGTCGAGGGCCTTCCATCCGGAAGGGCATCCCTTAGCTTTGTCGGCATGTGTCATTTGGAAAAGAGCCTCATCCACGAACCTTGATAGGGACGTGAAAGGTGCCTTGACCATAGGCTCCTTTAAATCAAAACATTCTTTAATTGCTCCGACATCCGCTCCGCATTGTAGGTATTCGTTCCAATCTTTGAGTCGAGGATACACTCGGCTGCATCGAGATAAGCCAAGGCTCGCTCCAAGCTTTTTAACTCCGTCGTTGCCCGCTGAATCATTGTCAAAACCAAGCAGGTACTCAGGGGCTCCGGTGATGTCTTCAGTCCAGTCGCCACAGCCTTGAGCTCCATTAGGCACAGATCCAACGTTTTTGTAACCGCACTGCCATAGTGAGAGAGCATCAAATTCACCTTCAGTTATAATAAGAGGTTCTTTAAGATTGACTCGGTGCAGGTTAAATAGGGTCTTCTTGGAATCTTTTTCCCAGAGCATCTTTGGCATATCTCCCGTTCGTTTATAGAAGTAGTACTTCATGCCAACACATTGAGCAGCTGGGAAATAATTCTGATCTTTATCAAACATGGGGATGCTTATAACATCCCCGAACTCATGAGCTTTGTAACCGAGACGTGCTTCAATAATTGTCTGCGGAGTAAAGCCCCTCACATCCGTGAGGTAGGACATGGCCTCTTTATGAAAAAGAAGCGCATTGGCAAGACTTTCTACCTCACCGAGGGGTATTGAGATGTGAGAGGACTTTACTGGTTCCTTCATCGATATGAGCCCCAAGCGAAACTGAAGCTGTTTGAGATTTCCACCCTTGGAGCCACAGCGGTGGCAGAACCACTTGCCACTTTCTCTATTAATATAGAGCTGTGGTTGTCCAACATTAGGGCAATCTTCGAACGGGCAGGGGACTACGATCTCATCCCCTGACAGCTTATGCGTCCAGTTTTGCTGTGCTACAAAGTCGATGGCCGCAGTCATCTTTACTTACCTTTCTTCTCGTAGTGCCCAGGAAACAGAATTGTTTGGGATTCTATGAACGATATCTTCAAGTAGTCTTCCAGAGCCTTTAATCTCTCCGATATTTTCTTATCGAAATGTAGTCGAAAGTCTCTTTCCGATCTTAGGTCCGCCTTTAAAAGCTCAGACACCTGTTCTTGTTTGTTCATCTAGTTCCCTTTCCTTCTATCTGTTAGGAGGGCAGAGATCGTGCGACCGACACGGTCGGCAAGAGCAACGATCCCAGTCGTATCCACCTCATTAAGATTGAACTCTTTGGCGAGTTCGACTGCGATAGCAAGATCTTTCCGGGTTGATTCGATTGCCTCAGCACGGAACTCTTCACGAGTAAGAGGGGCAATATCGACCACTACAGATTGCGTTGCTGGTGCAACGCTTGTGTCAAGCGAGGCTGTTGAATTTGAGATCGTTCCGTCGAGGGTCGTAATTTCACCTTTTACTGTGTAGTTCGTGTACTCGCCGTTTCGTTTTTCTTCAACATCCACGTCGATCATCTTCCCAAGTAGATCGGCGGAGAGCGGTTCCTTAATCCACTTCTGGAGTGTCATCTCGAGACGCTCCGGCGTAATGATCTTGAAGTTCTGAACCTGTTTCGTGCCGTACTTCGTAGCGACATCTTTAGGTTCTGTGAAGTGCTTAACAATCCCAGTGACTCTCATATAGCGTAAGCCTCCTCTGTGTCCCAGTTATAGATACGAAGAGCCGACAAGAAAACGTCGAACTCTTTCTTTGATGGTGTGATTTTCTTGATGTCTCGCTCGAACTTGATAGGCTGCTTCTTTGGAAGCTGGACTATCCACAGTTCGGACTGCTGAAGCTCCGAGAGGAGGAGACCAGGAACCTCCAGGAGCTTCTTTTCCACCATCTCAAGAAGCGCATAGAAATATGCGTTGATCTGGAGACGGTGAACACGCTTTAACTTTGCTGATGTCTTCCAATCGAGTACGACTATGCGTCCATCAATAACGAACACTCCGTCGAGTGTACCGGCGTACTTGTGTTTGAGTGAGTAGACCGGCGTTTCGAGTAGTAGCGGAGTCGGCTTATAAACTTTACAAAACTCATAAAAATTCTTAACTGCGACCTTAAGCTTTTCATTTTGTTCTTTATCCTCCTTAGCCTCCAACCAATCAAAAGAGACACTTTCGTCGAAGTAAGCGTTGGCATGACGATGTGCGTAGGTTCCAATAATACCAGCCTGTGAGATTAAGTACTCAGCCGTTCGAGTACCAAGAGATCCGTACATGCGCAACAGTTCTTTGTCAGACTTGATCTCAAGGATCGTAGTCGTGCCAGGTAGCCGCAAGCCTTCACGCAGGGCGGGTATTCTAGAGTTGTCGTAGTGGGATTTAAGATCCACTTTTTAATCCCCCCAAGACAGCTGCTATAACATCATCAGTTTGGCCATCGAATACGAAACCAATTCCATGAAGGGCTTGCACGAAGAGGGTAGTTACATCTTTAAGGCACTCTCCATTTCCAGTAACCTCAACCCTCTGGTAGAGGTCCAGACCGTCATCAGTCATTTTAATTATTACCGTAATCATTTTTATTTCTCCCAGTAATCTGCGACCTTGTGGGTCACTTTAAGCGGAACCTTAAGTTCCCAAGCCGTCTCCATGATATTTATGATCCGGGAGAACGTCTCTTCGTTAGGAACAAGATCGAAGACGAGCTCATCATGAACCATCAACACAGCCCGCTTGTGAAGCTCCTCTTCGATCCTGACTTTAGCTACCTTTAGAATGTCTTGGGAGCCACACTGAATAGGTGCATTAATCGCTCTCCGCATACATTCTTCAAACTCGAACTTATCGTTCGAAGTTACATCCCCGACATAGAGAGGGAGCCTGCCGGGGTAGGACGTAACAAACCCCGAGTTACTGACGGCCAACCCTCGCTGGTCCGACATGTAAGCACAGACTCCCTCATATTTCTTTAACCACTTATTAATGAACTCCTTTGCTTCCACCCTTGAACATCCGAGGTTCTTTGATAAGCCAAACTCTGTCGTCCCATACACGATGGAGAAGTTGATCGTCTTAGCGAAGCGGCGTTCGATACCACAAGCATCCGCAGTGATTTGGTGAATGTCTAGACCGTTCTTAAAGGCTTCGATCATGACTTTGTCAGACGAAGCATGGGCCAGAATCCGAAGCTCCATCTGGTCATAATCACAAATTAAAAACTTCTTGCCGGGGGAGGGTACGAAACATTCCCGAACTAATCGACCTACGTCAGAACGTGCTGGGATGTTCTGAAGGTTAGGGTCTTCAGATGAGAACCTTCGAGTCCTGGTCAGGCATTGGTTGTATGTCGTATGCAGCCTGTTATCAGAATCGAGCTTTAAGAGAATCGGGGCAATGTAGGTACTTAGGAGTTTTTCTATTTCCCGGTATTCAAGCAGTAGTCTGGGGAAGGCGTGTTTATCAGCAAGCTTGGCTAGAGTATCTGTGTCTGTTGAGTACCCCGTCTTTGTCTTCCTGCCTTTTGGCAGCTTGAAGATGTCGTACAACAGCTCTTGAAGCTGCTTCGGGGAATTTAAATTAATCTTCACCCCGGCTAACATATAGAGCCTCTCTAGGAGGAACTCTTTTCTCTCCTCAAAATGTTTCCCAACTCCTTCGAGTCGGCTCCTATCAACTCGGACACCGAGCAGCTCCATCTCAGTGAGGATGTTTAGGATTCTCATCTCGACATTGAAGAACCAGTCTTTGAGAGGGGGTTGTAGTTCGAGCTCTACCATGAGGTGGTCGTACAGCCGTTTGGTAGCCTCAGCATCTTCCATGGCGTATTTAATGAGCTGCGAAGAGGGGACCTCCTCATACCACTTATCTGGTAGGTTTTTTCTGCTTTTTCCAGTGCATCGGTTATAGACCTGGAGAAGGTCTTCCTTCTCGATACCAAGCACGTCTTTCATCATCTTTTCGAGCTTACGAGGACGCTCGATATGCAGGATGTAATAGAGGAGCATTGTATCCGCATACGCTTTGGGGAGCTTCACTCCCGCTCTGCGGCAGACGATGATATCGTACTTAATGTTGTGACCCACAAGCATATCTTCGTTTGTCCAGCTAACCTTTGGTTCTACCGTGTAGTTAGCCTGACCCTTCGTATACGTAGAGATCCCGAGAAGCTCGGCTTCGTGAGGATTCTTCGATGTGGTCTCTGTATCAAGAACGAGGATGTTGTCTTTCATAACTATTTTTTCCTTAGGGGAGCGCCGAAGAAACAATTGATCTCTCGGCTCTTCTTCGGCCAATTAGATTCTTGGAGGTTGATATCGTTGATCTCAACCTCTGTGCGCTCTAGGGCAGTCTCCATCGTCCAGCTAGTAACACTAAGCTGGAGAGACTTCTGCCTTGCGTCTGTCTCATCAGATGCTTCGAAGTACGAGTAACAGGGGATACGGATCACGTACTCTGCTTCTGCTACGTAGATAGGCATTAGAGCTTCTCCTCCATGTCAGCCTTGGCTGCTTCCATGTCATCACGAGGAAGCTCAGAGATGTGCTCTAAAGTGCGGTAGTCTTCCCAAGCGCTGATGTCTTTATCGATGTACTCATCAGCGAGACCATCAGCCTCCGATTCGGAGTAGGCGTCCACAATTACGGTGAAGGTAATTTTTTTAACTATCTTGAAACGTTTCCAGCTCATTCGGAAGCCTCCCAGAGTCTTTCAACCCTGACGACAGCAGGGAAGTTTGTTGTTAAGAATTGAGTTTTTTCCTTTGTACACTTACCCTTACCCTTCTTGTGTTGCTCGATAATTACTACCCCGTCATAAAAGGCTATGACGTCTGCTTTAATCACAGAACCTTTCCCAACTTTAGATCCTGCGAATCTACCTGCCAGCAGAGCACCCTTTGCCATATGCTTATTCACTGCGTCCCGTTCACGATCCGCACCACGCTTGTAATAATTAACCACTTTGCACCCCGGTTGTTAATCGTCTCTGGTCTGTCCAGATGTGGGAGCGGTGCGACCAAGCGTCTTTGTAGGACGCATACTCACAGTCATAGCAACGCTCGGATATCCCGTAGGAGTCTGTATGCTTTGGTTTTAGGCCGCAGTAGCGGCAGGAGTTCCTGGTAAGTAATTCAGCTTCTGTTTTTTTCCCACCCCGATTGAAGTACGGGGTGGTGCTTTTTAGATAGGTGGTAGGTTTGCGCCTTCTCATTCCTAAGCGCCCGACGAATAATTTGAGTCTTTAGACGAGAAGGTATTGTTTCTGAACCAAACTGCGGAGTAACGGACATGATCACAATCAAAGCAATGGCAGCTGTCTTCCGCTGCCCACTGAACACACCCTTCGGTAATGCAGTGACTCCTCACAAACACTCCATTTCTTACAACTGTGTCAGGGAAATTCTTAACCATTTTTATCTCCTCAGGGGGTTTCTGAAGTTGTTCCCATCTCTGCCCTTAAGAGTAATTTACTCAAGGTGTACCGAACTGGCAACACATTATTTTATATTCTTTTTTTTTATTCTTCTTGGCAGAACGGTACATTCTGCCTATATATATAAGTAATAGTTATTCTTACCCCCCCTTAAGGGGGGAGTAAGAATAAATAGTAGACTATAAAATAGTATGGTTTATTATGTTGTTGTGTTGGTGCATCTACGTGCTATAATTACAACAAAAACGGAGGCGTACATGTCAATCAGGGCCCTATCCCAGATGCAGAAGAGGCCCGTCCTTGTGGACGGGCAGATGGTTAAAAAGCTCGTAGGTACGTGGCAGATCGATATTAAAAACACGGTCGTTGATAAACGTGAGCGCCACTCTTTCTTCGGAACAAAAGAGGGCGCAGACGCCCTCGAACTTGATCTGAGGATGAACTACCAGATATTTAAGAAAACAGGTGCGCTACCTGTTTTGAACCACACTAAAAAGACCGCTACGTTTGACAAGTTGTGTGTTGAGTACCTCGAGCACCCAGACATAAAAAACCTCGCCTCCTACAAGACGTCAGTCGTCCACGAGACTGCTGTTCTTACTTGGTACTTCGGATCAAAGACTCTTTCCTCTTTCACACAAGACGAGATTGTAAAATTCCGGGAAGACATTAAATCCCGCAAAACAAAAGTAGGGAATTTGATCGGTCCGAGGACCATCAACCACTATTTAAAAAGACTCTCTGCCCTTTTGCACTTCGCAAAGGACCGCAAGTACATGACCTTCGATGAGAGCCCAGTTTCAAAAGTTAAGAGGTTGCCTACCAGAAACCGAACGAGGGTGTTCTCTCTGGAAGAACTGGCTACGATTCTCAGAGCGTGTACAGACAAGGAGCTGTGGAAAGAGAAACTCATCTACGGTTTAAGGCTCAGAGATTCGCTACTCCTGATGCTAGTGACTGGGCTCAGAGATGATGCTTCCTTGCCCTATATCCGGCTGCACAGTGATGACTGTGTGGTGAGTTACGAGAAGCGCACAATGAGAGTCCGCCAAAAGGGCGGACGGATGATCACGATGCCGCTCTGTAACACGGCAATTAAAGTCCTCCAGCGGTACCTTCGCCCAGAAAATAATGCCCCGTTTAATTACGAAAAGAAACGTGCCTGGAAAAAGGTCATCGAACACACGAAAATTCCAGAGGCGATGATCCGTGATCTGCGAAGAACATTCGCAACAATTCTAGGAGATACGCTCGGAGTTAGAGACTTGGTAGTATCTAGTCTTCTTGGGCACGCTAGAGGGCGGGACGAGGATCAGGGGAGAGGTCCTCTTGGTGTAACTGGTGTTTACCTCCAGATCAGTGATTCAAGGCTGCACGAAGCCGTGATGCTTCTCGATCAATACTTTGAAAAATACGTAGATGAAGAAGTACAGGTGAGTCTAGCGGGTAGACGCCTACAGAAATAACAAAAGGGGTCGGCCTTTCAACTCCTAGGGGGAGGGGAAAGGCCGGGTAACTGGGGGTTTTCCGTCCCCCAGCCCCTTTTGTGGTGAAACGAGAGCCTGATAACGAACATAAGGAGAAAAAATGAAAATAACATCTGAATTTCTAAAGGAAAACAACGCCTGCGAAGAGGGTTTGGCTTGGTTTGAAAATCAGAAAGAGACCGAACTGTGCCGTGTCCTGAACTCGTTAAACAAAGAGGGTCACTGGCCTTGGGCTAATTGGTTGGTTGTACGAGCCATGAATCGCAAACAATATCTAGCCTATGCCATTTTTGCTGCGGAGCAGGTGATCCATATATGGGAAAAGAGATACCCGGAAGATAGTAGACCTAGACAA
>Ga0163155_10000738_pt1 | contig 40073 bp, 30 predicted proteins | sample OliLakLV19SP4G1_FD_148611 | JGI IMG/M metagenome (GOLD analysis project Ga0163155, IMG submission 148611) | Freshwater microbial mat bacterial communities from Lake Vanda, McMurdo Dry Valleys, Antarctica - Oligotrophic Lake LV.19.SP4.G1 | ecosystem: Environmental > Aquatic > Freshwater > Lake >... | reverse complement strand
GCAGCAAAATCACAAACTGCAAATTCAATAAGGTTAGCTACACCAGCCGCACCCGCATTCTTCCTGGCATTCTCAATAGCTCTTGCACTATAATCAGTAGCAATGATCCGCAGCCCCGGTACATCAATAATCTGCTGCTCCAGTAAGTCATCTTCCTTTAAATATACTGCTTCATCATAACCCTGCAAATGCATAAAGGCATAATTCGTTCTGAACAACCCCGGTCTCCTGTTAGTAGCGATCATAGCTGCTTCAATGGCCAGTGTACCAGAACCACACATTGGGTTCACAAAAGGCGATAGCTTGTCCCAACGGGTGGCAAGGATCGTCGCTGCCGCCAGTGCTTCCAGCATCGGTGCTTGCCCGGGAATTTTTCGATAACCATGCCGTCCCAGTGAATCACCGGATGTGTCAATAAATATCTCCGCCTTTTCATTTTTCCAAAACAAATGTATCACTGCACCCGTTAGTTCCGAACCTGTCGATGGCCGGGTGCCTCTTTGTTCCCGTAGCCGGTCTACGATCGCATCCTTGACCCGAAGGTTGGCGAACATACTGTTATTGATCGTCGGGTTATTGACATTACTGGTGATAGAAAAATAGCCGGGGTCTGGTAAAATCGTTTCCCAGGAATAATTGACCAGCTTATTATAAATAGCATCGGCATTGTCCGCTTCAAATTGTTGCAGGCTGTAAAGCACCTGGCTGGCACAACGCAGGTTCAAATTTAATTTGATACAATCATTGATCGTTCCGGATAAACGGACACCTGTTATAAATGCTTCATCAATGGTAAATCCCAATTCCCTGACTTCCTGCTCGAGGTAAGGAGCTAATCGTTTGGGGCAGGTAATGATGATTACTGACCGGGTAATATATAAACTCATGTAGGGATAAAGGTAAAGGCTTCCTTTGGAAGCATTCGTTTTCCTTTGTTTAACTGTAAGTTTTCGCCTTTGCTTCCGCAGAACTGATCACGGGCACCACTTCAAATTCCACCAGGTCGTTCCATTGCTCCATCCATTGCTTCAAGGCTTCGGGTGATTCAGTTTCCATTAACTGGTAGCATAACGTCACCGGTTCATTGAGCCAGCTATTAATATAAGTTACTCCCACCGGCAGCATCCTCCACTTTTTTTCAAAGCGTTCATACATCGCTCTTATTGTACCCGGTCGAAACCGTTCGATGATTATGTATTGCATAAAAAAAATTGAAACTTAAATATCTGAAAATTTTTCGGGCAGCTCATCATCCAAACTTTGTTTATTTTTGAAATACCGGGAAAATGGGTTACATTTTCCTACAATAAAAAAAGTCAATTATGTCATCCACATTCAAAGAAACCTTTACCATTAAAGGTGAACAGCTACTCAAAAAAGTAAAAGACCTGGTCGAAGAAGGTAATGTAAGAAAAATTACCATCCATGATAAGGCTGGTAAAGAGGTGATGTCGTTCCCACTGACGATCGGCGTAGTGGGTGCCGTATTTGCCCCCATACTTGCAGCAGTTGGAGCTTTGGCCGCACTTATCGGAGATTGCAGTATTGCTGTTGAAAGAGAAAAATAAAGGGGATTCAGGTTGCTGCTATAAAAATCACAACACCGGGCAATCGAGGTTTTTTCGTTCCCGGCGGGATAATTTTTTTGACTGCAGGTTTTGCTGCTTATCAGTTTGTTGCTGCTTTTTTCCCGGCCGGAAAGTCAGGGCGAGGTAGCCCCCGCCGTTTTGCAATTTATTTTTGCTAAAAAGGTTGCCCAAGTTATGGACACCCAAAAGTAAAGGCCCGGCTTTGAAAGCACCCCCGATCCAAAATTGTTTGTTGGTATTGTATAGCATCGGCAAGTAGAACCCAATTGTCTTTGTTTCATACCGTGGTGTAATAGCGAGAAGATTCATCTCCCGGAAAAAAAGTTTTTTCTTTTCACCAATCTCCAGGGCCGCCGTTAATGGAATGGTGAGTTCTCCATTTATAAAAAAATGACCGCTTACATGTTTATCAGCGTTTATAACGATCCGCATAGGTTGATACAATTGAAAATACCCCCCGATCGTACTGGTGCTTCCGGCAACAACCTGCAGGCTGTCGGGAAGATCATCAACACCGGAAAGACCTTCAAAAGTTGATTGCACCAGGGAGTCGCTGATATTAGCTTTATTTAAAATGGCCAGGCGACTGTTATTACTATACTGGTAAGTATTATAACCAAGATCGAGTAATGACACACCTAACTTGAGATCATAGGCATAATTATTACCCTCATCTCCTTCTATATCGGCGGGAATGATCAGCTCCGCGCCCAAACTTGCAGAGACCGAAGCAAATGTTCTTTTCAATAATTGTTTCCGTATAGCACTGAAACCCCTGGCTCCATCCAGGTCATCGAGATTAGAAGAGTACCCATACGCAAGATTTCCCCCGGTCACATAATAACCGGGGTCTCCATTCACTGTTCCCGGAACTACAGCCAGTTCATCAGCTGTAAGGTATCCTCCGCCCAGTCCCTTATTTACTTTTAACGTAATGCCGGCATTTAATAACATCGCATCCTTATTGATGAGGGTACGGGCATAACTGCCATGCAATTCTGCCCATGCTCCGGCCCTCGCGGTTGCGGATAGCGGGAAATTATTGGTGTTAATGTCGATGAAGTTGCGGAGGTCAGCAAAAAACTCCTGCCAATTCACGACAGAAGTATTCGCAGAAAGATAATTTCTTATGGATGCGCCAAAAGCAATGGCCGATTGAGGACTCAACCGGATGCGGGCATTGAAAAGTCTGATATCCTGGTTAGCCAGCAATACCCGTTTACGGTTACCGGGAATACCCAGGACCTCAGCACCCCCCGGTGAAAGCAGGGACGCACCATTTACAACAAATGCATTGGTACTATGTTTTAATTGAACAGCCAATGGGGTGATATCCCAGGCAAAGGGCACGTGTACAATCGATGCCGGGTTATTAGCCACACCAAGACTACCGGCATACGAAGAACCATGCAGGGCCTGGTAATTTTGAGCCCTTAAAGACGGCAAAGCAATAATACTACAGAGTACCAATAAAAAAAACCGAAGTCGAACTATCATAACTATTTCACAGCTACCAGGCATGAGTAAAGGTCAGCCAACAAATTGTAACCACAAGAACTAAACGAAAAAGATTGGTGACAATTGTTTGGCTTCAGGCTTTTATCGGCAATTTGATCCCAAAACTGTATTTGTGGATTTCTGTATGCCTAAGATTCTATTTGTTTCATAAACCTATAAAATGAAAGCGAAGCCGGAATAATAGGAGGAACTCAAACACAAATTTTTTATGTAGTTTTAGAAAGGTAGCGTCTTAACTTAGTAACATAAACCCCAACCTATGGCATTCATTTATATCGGCCTTATCCTGCTCGCGGCCTTTCCAATGGTACTTACTATCTGGAGAATGCGGTGGGCGGCAAAAATTAAAAAATCAGGTATATATACTGATAGTGTCGTTACTCATATCAGCACCCTGCGAATGCCCCGGGCGGCAACAATGGATATTTTGACTCTGGAATATAAAGACCGGGCCACAGGTAAGGCCTATAAAGGAAGAGCCACCGTAGCTTATATGAAATATAAAATAGGTGATACTATGCCAGTCGTCTATTTGCCAGACAGGCCTGCCAAGTATGCCATTGATACGAAGAAAGCCTATTGGGCTGTGCTGATCTTCTCAATTATACTATTCTTGTTTGTTCTTTTTGCCGTGTATAAGATTGACGAGATGGTCCGGACGGGGCAGGTGTAATTTTCAATTCAACTACTCAGAGGCTATTGGCATATAAACGATAAGCCAGTAATACCAAAACAATAATAAAAACTGTCGTGTAGATCAGTTTATTATACTTTGCCAGCCAGTTGGGTAAAAAAATATCAAAATTATCTTTTGTAGAATCCGAGTATTTGCGGGCAAGCAGCGTGACCGGGCATAACCGTTTAAAAATAAGCAACACCATACCCTCCAATACTATCAGACCAATACCGATCCATACCCATTTATCAATCTTATTGGTGATGGCTGCATAATACAGGTAAAATATTACCACGTTAAAAAATAACCAGATAAGGGTATGTAACGTTTTAAGCAGCGTAAGTTTTACGGCGTCTGTCATTGCGTTGGTGAAATAATAAAAAATACAAAATTTCTTTTACAAGGCGTTGCTGATCTTCTTATTGTCCTATTCGTTTTTGGGAAAAGATTGGGAGTCGGTAATTTATATGCCCCGATTTATCCCTTCTATAAAGGAAGATAATAATCTTTTTTCCTGTACTAGCTGGTCATACCTGTACAAACGTTTTAAACATATTAATTGGCGGTGTGGCCTGAAGAATTACCCAACTCAAGCTCTCCCTTATCTTTGCCACTTAACAGATTGCACATGAACCTCGAATTCAAAAAGAACGAAGACGTATTGAAACAAAGCCTCAGCGAAATGCGGCGGAGACTGGAAAAGATCTATGAAGGCGGCGGTAAAAAAGCTATCGAAAAGCAACGGGAGAAAAACAAACTCACTCCCCGGGAGCGGATCGATTATTTGGCTGACAAAGACCAGCCCTTTATCGAGATCGCCGCCTTCGCCGGATATGAAATGTATGCGGAACAAGGCGGTTGCCCTGCCGGTGGTACCGTAGCGGGTATTGGTTATGTAAGCGGCCGGCAATGTGTAATACTTGCCAACGATCAGACCGTGAAAGCCGGGGCCTGGTTCCCGATCACGGGTAAAAAGAATTTACGACTCCAGGAGATAGCGATGGAAAACCGTTTACCGGTTATTTATTTGGTAGATAGTGCAGGCGTATTCCTGCCTATGCAGGATGAAATATTTCCTGATAAAGAACATTTTGGCCGCATCTTCCGCAACAATGCCCGTATGAGTGGTATGGGTATTACCCAAATAGCTGCGGTAATGGGGCCCTGTGTAGCAGGCGGCGCTTATCTTCCTATTATGAGTGATGAAACCCTCATGGTGGAAGGCAATGGTTCCATTTATCTGGCCGGCCCTTATTTAGTTAAAGCGGCGATCGGGGAAGATATCGATAATGAAACACTGGGTGGTGCCGTTACGCATACAGAGATCTCCGGTATTGCCGATTATAAATTCAAGACCGAGCAGGAATGCATGGACCATATCAAAAAAATGTTTTCCATGCTGGGTGCTACACCAAAAGCTGGTTTTGACAGGGTCGCATCTAAAGCACCGGCTAAGAGCCCGGAAGAATTGTATGGCTTATTCCCGCATGATGGCAAGCCCTATGATATGGTGGAGATCATTGAAAGGATCGTCGATGATAGCGAGTTTGAACAATTCAAAGAAGAGTATGGCAAAACCATCATATGCGGTTACGGCCGTATTGATGGCTGGGCCGTAGGTATCGTGGCGAATCAACGTAAAATAGTAAAGAGCAGGAAAGGCGAAATGCAATTGGGTGGTGTGATCTATAATGACAGCGCTGATAAAGCAGCCCGTTTTATATTGAACTGCAACCAGAAAAAAATACCATTAGTTTTTTTACAAGATGTGACCGGTTTTATGGTGGGCAGTCGCAGTGAACATGCGGGCATCATTAAAGACGGGGCGAAGATGGTGAATGCGGTCGCCAATTCTGTAGTGCCCAAGATCACCATCATTATCGGTAACAGTTATGGCGCCGGCAACTATGCGATGTGCGGTAAAGCTTATGATCCCCGTTTCATTTATGCCTGGCCTTCTGCAAAAATTGCAGTGATGGGAGGTGATGCAGCGGCTAAAACTTTATTACAGATAGAAGTAGCCTCACTGAAATCCAAAGGCCAGGTGATAACTCCAGAAGCAGAACAAAAACTGCTGGATGATATCAAAGGCCGGTACGATAAACAGACCTCTCCTTATTATGCAGCTGCCCGTTTATGGGTGGATGCAATTATTGACCCGGTGAAGACAAGAGAAATGATTAGTGAGGGGATTAGTGCCGCGAATTGTAATCCGGTAATAGAAAGTATGAGGAATGGTGTTTTCCAGGTGTAGTTTGAGGCATAAAACGGCACGAAAGGATTGCCTGCGGCAATGAGGTTAGCCACAGATTACACAGATAAACACAGATTATTATGCCTGCGGTAAAATAGAAACGCAGAAAAAAAATTCTCCAGTATTTTTCGTGTCAACTTGGGTGAAGGGGTTATCACAGAAGAATTTGAACACGGATGACACGGACTAAACGGATGAACACAGATTTCTCTGTTACGCAGAGTTCCGGGATTTTGATTTATCAAAATAATCCCAGCCTGAACGGACGGGCAGGTGTGTTCATCTTTCCAATCTGTGTCATCCGTGTGCAAAATGTATTATAACCTATATCTCCAAAGACCAATCTCCAATACTTGTAATAAAGGAGAGAAGATTGGGTTGTGTTTGTCTCACGCAGAAAACATGGAGAACGCAGAGAAGAATTTGAACTCGGATGACACGGACTAAACGGATGAACACAGATTTCTCTGCTACGCAGAGTTCCGGGATTTTGATTTATCAAAATAATCCCCGCCTGAAAGGACGGGCAGGTGTGTTCATCTATCCAATCTGTGTCATCCGTGTACAAAATGTATTTTTAATGTCTAATCAGTAGCTAAAAAAATAAATTGCGTAGCAATGAATGGCAAAATGAATACCACAATTACAATATATACCGACGGATCTGCAAGAGGTAATCCCGGCCCAGGTGGCTATGGTACTATCCTGCTGAGTGGCCAGCACCGCAAAGAATTGTCCCAGGGCTATCATCATACCACTAATAACCGAATGGAACTGATGGCGGTGATTGCTGGATTAAAGGCCCTGAAGAAAGAGGCGATGAATGTGACCATCTATTCCGATAGCCAGTATGTAGTAAAAGCCTGGGAAGAAGGCTGGCTGAAGAACTGGATCAGGACTAATTTTAAAGGCGGAAAGAAAAACTCCGACCTGTGGTGGGAATTTTTTGAATTGTCGAAGAAACATACGATCAAATTCAAATGGGTGAAGGGACATGCAGATAATCCTTTTAATAATCGCTGCGATGAATTAGCCACCGAAGCAGCAGACGGGCATAAGCATAGTTTGCTGCATGACGAGGGGTATGAAGGGACGGCGAGTTGAGCCACTGATCAGACAAATGCTTCCTGCCTGCTCGCCTATTCAATGCTACTGCCATGCAAGGCCGTCAGTTAGATTGCGTAGCAATCCATCTGTGTTCATCTGTGGCAAAAAAATTATGACTAAAAATTCTCTTTGTTCCTGGAGCGGTGGTAAGGATAGTTGCTTTGCACTCCTACAGGCCATTCAGCAAGGCTATACACCAAAAGTATTATTGAACGTACTGAATGAAGAAGGTAAGATATCCCGTTCGCATGGCATTCCCGCGGCTATCTTGCAAGCCCAGGCATCAGCGGCTGGTTTACCCCTGCAAGCTATCAGTAGTTCCTGGGAAGAATATGAAAAATATTTCACAGCTGCTCTATCCGACCTGAAAGAAAAATACCAGCTCAACTATGCCGTTTTTGGTGATATTGATCTGCAGCCCCACCGGGATTGGGAAGAAAAAATTTGTACCAATGCCGGTTTAACAGCCGTGCTCCCGTTATGGCAGCAAAATAGGAGGAAATTGGTGAACCAGATGCTGGAGTCCGGCATCGTAACGCAGATCGTTAGCTGCAATGAGACCATGGGTGAACGCTTTATCGGCCAGCTCATTAATCCTGTATTGGTGTATGAATTAGAAGCGATGGGCATTGATGCCTGTGGTGAGAATGGTGAGTACCATACCCTGGTGCTGGATTGCCCCCTCTTTTCTAAAAGAATCAATGTTAAGGTAACAGAAAAACTATTGCACGGGAATTACTGGTTTTCAAAACTGGAGTTACAATAGCCTGCAAAACAAAACCCATCCGTAAAGAATGGGTTTCACAAAAAATATTTTTACGATCTTAAGCCAGAGTCAATTGTGCTTTTTGTCTTGTCATATAATTATACAGAAATAATATACCCGGCAGGAATACGAGGGTAGCGATTAAAGCATTCTTATAAAAAGGGAGCCCGGCTGAATAGCAATTCATTAGTCCACCAAAATCTTTGGTATAGGTAACTTCCGTACTGGCCAGCCACACACCAAAATTGGATAAGAGAAAGAAGACAGTTGGTGCAGCGATCCCGCCGGCCAACAGGCTGGTATAGTTTCGGCCTTTCAAAGCCCAACCTATCAGGGTAGCCGACATCAGGATCAGGTAGTTTTTCCATTGGCCGTTATAAAAACCAGCATAAGGGAACAGGTCAGCAGTATATAATAGTTGTATGGCCACATCGCTGATGAACAAAGCTATTAAAGGCAGCAGGAAGGACATATCCTTTTGCTTGATAATAAACCCGGAAAACAATGCTATAGCAATGACCGGGGAGAACCCGGACCAGTCGAGGTCGGGCCCGAAGAAATACTTGCAGGCCGTAACCACTGTAACCAATATCAAGGTAAATACTGTTAACCGTCCGTTACTCTTCATAATTTTTTATTGAGTGATTCCGTAAATACAAGGCAAAAATAAACGAATTGGACTAATTGGCGATTCTATTTATTCACCCTTATTAACACCCGTCGCCGCCCTGAAAACAGTGGATTTAGCAGAAGCTGCGATATAAACCGGCTGTCCGGGAAATACCACGGCGGAAGGTTGGCCCACCTGGAGTTTAATGGCAACTTCGTCATCATCCAGTTCTACTGCTCCTTCGGTAAGCAAAACGATCTCAACCCCTGCGGGTATAAACGAGATTGTGTCGCCGGCTTCCAGTTCAAAAACACTTAATTGAAAATCTGGTGCAGGTGTTTTATATACCCGTTCCTGTTCACCTGCGGCTTCGCCGGTAATGATATTCGGGAAAGTAGGTTCACATTTTACCAGCCTGAGCAATTCTGCTACATCGATATGCTTGCTGGTAAGGCCGCCACGCAATACATTATCAGAATTAGCCATAATCTCTACACATTTTCCTTCCAGATAAGCATGTGGCACACCCGCATCCTGGAAAACCCCCTCCCCTTTTTTCAGGTGAACAACATTGAAAAAGTAAATGGAAAAAATTCCCCTGTCCAGGTCAGTACCCCGTGTAAATGTTTGTGCCGCCCTGGCCGTCCAGAAATCTTCATCATCTTTGTCGGGTGTCACTTCTTTATTAACAGTAGCAATATTATCGACCAGTGGTTGCAGCATCCTGTTCACTTCAGCCTGCGGCATTTCCATTACATGCTTATATAGCCCTGCATAGCCCAACTCATTAAAAATGGGCAGCAATTCTCTTAGCTCCATCACATTTAATAAAGTATAGACAAGTTCCTCGCTGGGTTTAAATCCATGCAACAACCAGAAATCACCCAGGGCGATCAACATTTCTGGTTTATGATTATCATCCTTATAATTACGATTTGGTGCATCGGGAGCTATCCCGGTGGCATTCTCTTTTGCGAACTCGATCCCGGCCACGGTTTTGGAAGGATGTGTCTGAATAGAAAGCATCTCTTTGACATCCTGTGCTTTAAAGAGATAAGGAAGAGTATTGGCAATAACAGAAAGTGGTGTTGGGCTGCTCCCACCTGTGTCGACCAACGAGTCACCCAACGGATGTGTGCCCATCCAGTATTCAGCAAAGGGTTTCTTTTCTTTGTTCTCCACCTGCAATAAGGACGGGATAAAAGAAGTTCCACCCCAATCATAATGTTTCACGATCCCTGTCAGACGATAGATACCAGCCATATAGTTTTTCTTCTTTATTTTGGGGTAAAGATAATACATGGCCTCGCATAATGACCTGGGAAAAGAAGGCGAAGAACTGGCAGCCCGCTGGCTGAAAGAGCAGGGATATCAACTGCTGCACCGCAACTGGCGGCATTCACATTATGAAATTGATATCGTTGTCACGAAAGGAAAATTCTTACACTTTGTAGAAGTAAAAACCAGGAGGGTATCGCTGCTTGGCGGTCACCCCGAAGAAAGCGTTACGAAGGCGAAATTCAAAAACCTGCAGAAAGCGGCTGATGAATATTTGTTTTTAAACCCCGGGCATCAATGGATCTCTTACGATATTCTTGCCATTACATTGCACCGTGATAAGGATCCCGATTTTTTTTGGATCGAGGATGTGTTTTTATAGCGAGTGGGGTTTGGCCAGTGGCTAGTGGGGTGCAGCGAGTGGGAAGTTGGAATCTTACCTGGAAATAGCATCCTTTTATTTATATATAAAAGAAACTCATAACTGTTGTGCATGAATGGGCTGGTATTCCGTGATCCGCAAGCCTGAACTGTTGCTAAGTAAATTTGTCAAGATGAGAATATATTCAATAGCCCGGCTTTATTCGTTAGCCAGATATGTAGCTGAGCAGCCAGCAGAACGATGAGGATTTATTCGTCACCCGCCATATAGCAAAACCCAATGTTGCAGCAGTTGATTTTCTTTAAATTCTACCTCCTCGTCAAATACCTTTTTGAATGTATAAATTTTGAGATTGTGGTCTTCAGGATTATTTAATTCAATTTTCAATGTACCGTTATCAATAAATTTTACTTTATCTGTTTCAGTACTTTTATCTGCCCAGGTTATTACTAGTTTTTTATTATCTATAAATTTGAAAGTGCCTTTTTTGCGATTTTTGGCTGGAGTCGGATCATTAATTGGGCGACTGAATGTTTCGATAGTTCCATCTTCGTTGATAAGCAAGGAAAATGAGGTTTTAGAATCCCGCCAAAGCCAGACCCCAACAATATTATTAGATTGAGAGTGACAGTTGCTTGAGGCCAAAACAATATGTATGGATAACAGCACTTTTTTCATTTGATAATTTTTTATTGCTGCCAACATCTACATTCCTGTTTAAATAAAGTAAAGTCAAAAAGAATTTCCCTACTAGCCAAACCCCACTAGCCATTCCTCATTCCACTTCCTTCCATCATTTTCTCCACCAGCCGATACGTGGCCGGGCAATATTCTACATTCTGCTTATGGATATGTACAAAGTCTTTGAATTTTTTGGACAAATGCGGAAAGCCGGCACAATCCGCAGGGCGTACTTCATAAATACTGCATTTATTATCCTTCAGGTTTAAGAACTGGCAGGGCTCCACTTTATTCAACCAATCTCTTTCTCCACCCCGTTCTCTTTTCAGCCATTTTGTTTGAAAGGCTTCCACGGTCATATTAAAATGCTTTGCTATTCTTTTCTGATCCTGTGCATTAAAAGTTGGTGTCATGGTCTTACAACAGTTGGCACAGCTGAGGCAATCAGTTTCGAGCCATACGTTTTTTTCATGACCACTGATTATTTTATCAAGCCCCCGCGGGGTTTCCCTGTCAAGTTTCGACAGGAAACGGCGCATACTGTTTTTAGTATGACGTACTTTTTGTTTGAAGGAACGCAGATTAATGGGTTGTATTGAAGGCATGCGCCGAAGATACTAAAGGAATTGTTCCGGCGTACAGGCTAAAAGAATTTTAGCAGCAGTGTTTTGCATTGATTATTTTTGTTGCAAACCAATAAAAATGAGGTTACTCATCGTTCCTGCCTTCGCTGTCATCCTTGCTTTTTCAACGGGGGGCTGCAAGTCCTCTTCGGCTGACGGTCCACAACTGCTCTGCGATACAGCCTGCCTGAAAGACACCCTGAAATTTACCGGTGATCATAAACTAAAACCCATTGTATATCTCACGGCCAATAATTGCAAAGGAGACAGCCTGCTCTGGAGTTATGACGGGATGCCCTCCAACCGCAAAACAAAGTTTGACTATGCCGATGCTAAACTGAATAAGGATTTTGTCCGCTGCATTTTTAAGGACATTGATTTTGCCTATGTATTATTTAATGACTGTGCTACCGGCCGCGGCTTCCAGATAAAACTGCCTTATGATAAAACGCAAAGTTTTGTAATGAAGACCAGTGGTATCAATAATATCGACCCGAAATTTTCCATTTCCGACAACCTGATCGTGAATACGGACAGGGGTAATATCTATGTAGAAGATATCAGTACCGGCAAAAAAGGGATGATGACCTTTGGTGAAAAACTAAACATTGACTACGATGCCATCCACGAGCATATTGATTCTGTAAATATCACCAACAGCAGGATCTGGGTAAAAGTAAAGATTAAAGACAGCTGGAAAGAATTAGAAAAAAATGTAACGATGGAGTAAATTCTCATCGGGTGGTTTAAGGTGTGAAAACAGGAAACTTCAAACCTTAAACTTTAAACTTTCTTATGTGGGAGCCTTACAAAAAAGGATTCAAAGCCTATTTACAGCTAGAAAAATCCCTGTCGGATAATTCGGTACAGGCTTACCTCCGGGATATTGAACTACTCACCCAATATTTACAGGAAAATAAATCACTCAAAAATCCTTCTCAGCTTACCCTGAAAGAGATACAGCAATTCATTAAATGGATCACTGAACTGGGGATGATGGCTTCTTCACAGGCCCGGATTATTTCCGGCCTGCGGGCCTTTTATAAATACTGTTTGCTGGAACAGATTTCCACTACCGATCCCACTACCCTGCTCGAAGCTCCCAAGCAAAAAAGAGCCTTACCGGACACGCTCAGTTTCGAAGAAATAGAAAACATGATCGGTCAGATCGATCTTAGCAAACCGGAGGGCGGCCGCAATAAAGCTATTTTAGAATCTATGTATAGTTGCGGCCTGCGGGTAAGCGAAGTGGTGAACCTGAAAATATCGCAACTCTACCTGGATGTAGGTTTTATACGGGTGATCGGTAAGGGTGATAAAGAAAGATTGGTACCGGTGGGCAGCAGTGCGATAAAGTATATAACGATCTACAAAAAAGATATCCGGGTACATGTTGATGTGCAGAAAGGAAATGAAGATGTGCTTTTCCTAAACAAGCGGGGCAGTAAATTATCCAGGGTGATGATCTTTTATATCATCAAAAACCTGGCCCTGAAAGCTGGTATCAAAAAAACGGTTTCACCACATACTTTCCGTCATTCCTTTGCCACTCACCTGGTAGAGGGCGGTGCCGACCTGAGAGCCGTACAGGAAATGCTGGGCCATGCCAGTATCACCACGACCGAGATCTATACACACCTGGACAGGGAGTTTTTACGAAAGACACTGGAACAGTTTCACCCGGGATTTAAAGGATGATTGTCACTGAATAATGAGCTTCTCCATAAATTTCTTACCGGTTTTTTTATTGGTTAATACCAGGAAATAATTCCCGGCGGTTAATTGGGGAATGCCAACATTCAATTGTTTTGCTCGTGCATTGATCCATATTTTCTGTTGGTGGACTAACTGACCGGATTGATGAAATAATTGAACGGAGTAATCTCCATCTTTAGTTTGTTTACATTCAATGAAGATATTAGAGCCGGAAGCAACAGGGTTGGGGAATATTTTAAAGAATTTTGACGATGTATCTTTAAAGAACCATTGCAACAAAGGAGTGCTCTTTTTTTCTTTAACTTCTAACCCTTTTACAGAGACCCCACCCACTCTCCCCTGCAATCCCCGGGAAATGTTTAACGGATTAAAACTCAAATCCCTTGTCGTAGCAATATCAGTCGATTTATCAGTTATAACAATAACAGGACCTCCAACTTTTCCCAATAACGGCGAAAGCGTAATAAACTCATTGCGTTTTGCCTGGGGCAATACGGATGCTAAAATCACTACTTCCGGCATCGTAATCGTATCACTAATCACAGATTTTTTTACTATTGGAGTTTCTATGAATGATTTATTTTTTATAATGATAGCTACGGTACCTTGTGCTTTTACAGCAGATGATTTAATAGATAATAAAAAAGCAGGGAGTGCAAACTGAAAAAAATATTTCACCCAGGGAATCCGCCTTCGTGGAATCTCCATATCCCGGTCTAATTGATCCTGCATAAAACGGCCACATACTGATCCCCCCTTCGATAAATTCAGGTTTGGTTTTTTAAAAAATTCGGCCACCTGCCGGTCGCTCATTTCACTGAAGTCCACTACCTGTTTTTGACAGGCACCACAGTAGCGTCCTTTTTCAACAGGTGTCATTGCCTCCCAATTCTCATGACAGGGAGTAGGAATGGTTAGTTGCAGTTGTTTGGCCATAACCTTCTGTATTGGTTATTGAATAATGAGCTTCTCTGTAAACTTCTTACCGGTTTTTTTATTGGTTAAAACCAGGAAATAACTGCCGGCGGCCAGTACCGGCACTTCGATATCAAATACGCTTGCCTCTCCATCGATCCATATTTCTTTTTGGTCAACCACCTGGCCGGACTGATTCAGTATCAGGAGCTGGTAATAACCTTCCTCGGTTTTTTTGAAACTGATATTCAATGTCGTTCCCCGTACAACAGGGTTGGGATAAACCAATAAACGGCTATCGTCTGCCGGCAGTTGTATCGTTTTACTCATCACTGTATCTTTTTTTGGGTTTACAGCTATTGTTTCACCTTTTACATACGAGACCGTACCGTATGTATAGCCTCCACACCTGGTTGTTTCATAAGCTATCATTGTCACTTCCTCTAATACAATATTTGCTTTTAACTGAACACGTAATTTTCCGGCTGCGTATTGCTCTTCTCCTGCCTTTATCTCCACTTTTTCAAAGCTTGTAGAGGAAACAGCGATTCGCTTTCCTTTCGCTAACCAGGTCTTCCTCATTATAAAATATCCGTTTTCATCGGCCATTATTCCTTCTACGGGTTTACCTGTTTCAATACTGGCAAAAGGCACGGGCTGATTATTTTCATCCACTACGATGCCTTCTATTTCATTTTTGTTGGCCTGTCCAGGCATGGCAATCTCTCCCTTGATGAATGCTGTGCAGGAAGGTTCGATCCCTGCCGTATCCATATCCGTTCTTTTATCTTCCTTTATCGCTTCTACCGGATCTTTCGTTGCTTTTACGATCGTATCGCCGGTAAATGGTTTTAAATTCATCGGCCGGGCCACCATGCCCATCATCTTATATTCTGCGGAAACAGGCCGGCGGGCCGTATCACTACTGACCACATCGGATTTAAGTTTTGCTTTGGGGTTTTGTGCAGATGCCCTCACAGACATTAAAAACGCCGGCAAGGCAAACTGGAAAAAGTATTTTACCCAGGGGATCCGTTTCCGGGGTACAACGATCTCCCGGTCCAGCTGGTCGGTCATAAAACGGCCGCAAACAGAATCTCCCTTCGATAAACGCTGGATTGGTTTTTTGAAGAATTCGGCCACCTGGCGGTCGCTCATTTCACTGAAGTCTATGACTTGTTTCTGGCAGGAACCGCAAAATTTACCCTTATCATCAGGGTTCATATTCTCCCAGTTCTCGTGGCAGGGTTCGGCAATCGTTAGTTGTAACTTTTTACTCATAAAAGCGGAATCATTGAATGATTATTCTACCTGATGCAGCTACTCTTCCGTTTTCATAAACTAACTGAACAAAATATACCCCGGCTGCCCAGCGGGCATCAGTCGGGAGCTGAAATTGGTTATTACCTTTGCTGGTTTGCAGGTCTCTGCGGGACATTTCAGTTCCCTGAAGGTTCAGGATCCGGGCTGTTCTTTTACCGGGCTGATCGGCTGAGAAACGAAGTTTGACCAGGGAGCCTCTTTGTACCAAACTGGGATAGATTGCAAAGGCTACCCGGTCAAACACTGACCTATTTTTCTTAAAAGAATCAATAGTAATATTTAAACCACTGACCGAGCAAGAAAAACCGCCACGACAGCATGTCCTTTTAGAATAACAGGAAAGCACCACTTCCTCACAGGTCTTTATTTCCCTGGTTAATAGTATTTCCTGCTCTTTGTTATACGGGAGAGTAAGATCATGGTTGACTAATTGATACCCCAGGGCAGATACAGTAAGTTCATAGCTTGCTGAGCTTTTCAATTTATCCGTAACAGCAATTCCATTATTATCTGCTGCCAGCATTAGCGTATCCTTCCTGTCACGGCTGATAAAAGAAACAGTAGCCCCGGCTACCCGGCTGCCATCCAAATAATCTTTGATGATAAATTTTCTTAGTTTGGAAGATTTAGTAGTGATAATAATAACACCAGTGGAAGCACGACTACCATATATGGCCCTGGCGGCAGCATCTTTTAGAACATCAATACTCTCAATGTCATTGGGATTAATAGAAGCCACCCATTCATTCTTTACAGGAAGGCCATCTATGATAATCAAATGGTAGTTGTCTGTTTTAAGTAGCCTTCCGCAACGGATTCGTATGGTAGTTGCTTTAACCGTATCCTTTTTTTGTGCTGTTACAATACCACAACCCATTCTGCCCTGGAGGGCTTTTGTAATCAAATTACTATCCGGTCTATACGAATTCTTATCCGGCACATACTTTCCCCAACAATTTGATGTAATAACAACTCCGGATCTGTCCACTGCCTGAGCAAAGGAAAAAGAAGCAAGGAATAATGCAAAAAGTGTAGAGATTACTCTCATAAGCGTTGTTTTAGAATTGGTAGCGAGTTATGGTTGACTTGAATATTGTTTGTTGAGTATTGAATATTGTACATTTCCTCATTTAAATAATCAACATTCATTTTTCAGTGGATGCTAATCATCTTCCCGTTAGTTTTTTGCAATACAATATTTAATAAAAGGGGCCGGTAAAAACCAGCCCCGTATCACTAACCGGCTGTTAAATGATTAGCCATTTTTCTTCTGATGCTGCTGCATCGGGAATTTAACCGCAGAGGCGCAAAGATGCAGAGGAATACAAAATAATTTGGCTTTAACTGTGCATCTCCCTGCCTCTGCGGTTATTGTATTTAGTTATTTTTTACTTACAGACATTATTTTTTCTTCCTTCATTGCTGAAGGCTCAGGGTTTCCCTTCGCCAGCATTTGTGCACTTTCCACTAAACGTACAAATTCTGAGCGATAACCTTCTTCATCATTGCCCTTTGCTTTACGGGCCAGGGTCAGGACATTATCAAAAGAAGAAGTTGATTTGAATTCCGAATTCCGCAATAACATTCCGAACTGTGCCACTGAAGCAGCGAAACGGAAATTGTCAGAAGTGACTGCGATCGGAACTTGTTTGTCCTTTACAGGATGCTCGATGAGTTTACTTACATCACCGTCAGGAGCTTTATAGCGGAACTTTACGGTCAATATCTCATCCGTATTGGAGGATTTGCTCAGGGGTTCAATATTTTTCTGGTATTTCAGCGGGTCCACATCTTTCAGGAAAGAGCTGTTTACACCCACAGGAATTATTTCATATAAAGCTGTTACGGTGTGGCCACTACCCAATTCACCCGCATCTTTTTTATCATCATTAAAATCTTCTTTGGCCAGCATCCTGTTTTCATAACCGATCAGGCGATAGCCCTGTACTTTGGCAGGATTAAATTCCACCTGCAGTTTTACATCTTTGGCGATCGTAAACAACGTGCCGCCAAATTCATTCACCAATACTTTTTTAGCCTCGCTGATACCATCAATATAAGCATGGTTGCCATTTCCTTTATCTGCGAGTTTTTGCATTTTGGCATCCTGGTAATTGCCCATACCATATCCTAATACGGTCAGGAACACGCCGCTTTTTCTTTCTTCCTCAATCATTCTTTCCATGGCATCATCGCTGCTTTCACCAACGTTGAAATCACCATCTGTACAAAGAATGACGCGGTTATTACCCTTCTTCACCAGGTTTTCCTTTGCGGTCTTATAAGCCAGTTTGATTCCGGCACCACCAGCGGTAGAACCACCAGATTCTAATTTATCGATCGCTTCTTTTATTTTATTTTTTTCTGCACCGCTGGTAGAAGGCAATACCAAACCTGCTGCTCCAGCATATACGACGATCGATACCCTGTCCTGGCTTCTTAATTGGTCCACCAGCATTTTCATAGAAGCTTTTACTAATGGTAATTTATTGGCGGAACTCATAGAGCCCGATACGTCGATCAGGAAAACGAGGTTGGAAGCGGGCAGGTTATCGGTTGATATTTTTTCACCCTGCAAACCGATCAACACCAGTTTATGATCCTTATTCCAGGGAGCATCCGAAATTTCGGTATTGATAGAGAAAGGATCTTTACCGGCAGGCTGCGGGTAACTATAATGAAAATAGTTGACCATTTCTTCAATACGAACAGCACCGGCTGGTGGTAATGCCCCCTGGTTTAAATAGCGGCGGACATTACTATAAGAAGCCGCATCTACATCAATAGAAAAAGTCGATAAAGGATTTTGCTTTACCTGTAAAAATTTATTCTCAGTGATATTATCATACCCTTCCCGGCTCAGTTCCGGTTCATCCGTATCCATATAATAACCGGTAGAGGGCGCTGGGGTGAATTCACCGGTTGCAATACCACGGTTATACGTTTCCATACTTTTCAACATCCTTCCATCCTGTGGGCGGCTGATGAGAATTTGCTTTTGAGCCATGGAGGAAGTTTTCAACGTAACATTAATTACAGAGCGGCCACTGATATTTTCCTGGACAGCAATATATCCCACTGCAGAAAAGATCAGTGTACCTGATGATTTCGCTACGGTAATACGGTAAACTCCTTTGCTGTCAGCAGATGTTACTTGTGTACCACCTTTTACAGTCACGGAAACCGAAGGTATTGGTGTGCCTTTTTCGTCAGTTATGGCACCTGTAATAGTGTGGGATTTGATGGGTCGGAAAGCCAGCATGATCAAAATCAGCGGCGTCAAAAGGATAAGAATACGTTTCATAGTAAGTGTTTAATACCCTGATGCGGGTATGTTAGCGATTGCATAAAGGGTGATTTAAATTAATTTTAACCCCTGCTTTTGCTGAATAGAGGTTTAGACAGGCAGCCATACATTTTATTTCATTAATTTTAACCGTTGGCTTTTATAAAGAACATATCTCACTCAACATTAACCGATAAAGAGCTCGTATTCCTCTACAAGGAATCGGGTGATATGGCTGTACTCGGTGAACTTTACCAGCGGTATATGGACCTGGTCTATGGTGTCTGCCTGAAATATTTTAAAGAACCTGAAACGGCCAAAGACAGCGTGATGCAGATTTTTGAAGAATTGGTCCCAAAATTGAAAAAGCATGAGGTAGAGAATTTCAAAGGTTGGTTGCACCAGGTGGCCAAGAACTATTGCCTGATGCAATTGCGGACGCCGAAGAACATGAAAACAGTGGAGTTTAAAACAGAGCTTGTGCAATCGGAGGAAAATGTGCATCTGAATGGTGTACTGTCCGAAAGGACTCCTTGGGAAGAGAAAGAGGAGAATTTCACGAAAATGGAATACTGCCTCGGTACACTGGCAAAAGAACAGGGAGAATCGATACGGCTTTTTTACCTGGAAGGAAAATGTTATAATGAAATCGTGGAAATAACCGGACTTGATTGGAACCAGGTGAGAAGTTTGATACAGAACGGGAGGCGGAATTTGAAAATCTGTATGGAAAAAGAAGAACGGGTTTCGGGTTAGGAGTTAAAGATAGAGCCACTTTGGCCGGAAGTATAAAAGTGAAACTTAAGATAAACAGAAATAAAATAATTTTGTAGCTCGATTTAAGGAATAAACGCAATATCCCCTTGGGGGTAGTATCATGGCAAACGACAAGAACATATCAAATTTTACCGCGGCAGATATTGAAAAATATCACCAGGGCCTGCTTTCCAATAAGGAAAGACATGCGCTCGAAAAAGCTTCCCTGGATGATCCCTTCCTCGCTGATGCGCTGGAGGGCTATGCCACGGGAGGTGTACAGGCAGGTAATGATATGGAGGAGTTGAAAAAAAGATTGGAACAAAAAATACAGGGCGCCAAAGTGATACAATTGCCTGCTGCCCGCAAGAATAATTTCAGGATACTAAGAGCTGCTGTATTACTGGCTTTTGTGGCAGGTGCCAGCTTATTGATCTACCAGTTTGGCTTTAATAAAGAAACAACAGAAATAGCCGAAGCCAAACCAGCAAAAAAAGAAAATACAGTAACAACTGATACCGATGCAAAGTCCAATACTAAACCTGATGCTACGTTTACAACACCTGCAACCGGAACATCTACGACCGCTACACCCACTGGGCCTTCCAATAATACGCCTGTTGTAACAGTAACAGATAAAGAAATTAACCCGGACGGTAATGCCAAAATTGTAACAGGCGAAACACCGGTAAGAAGCAAGTCTACTACCTTCGATGACGTAACAATTAGTAAACCCGGAGGAACCAAACCTGTAGTGACAACGCCAGCCAAAACTGCCGAAGAAAATAATTATTATTTTAAAACAGAAACAAAAGCGGCAGAAAAGAAAGAGCTGGCCCGCAAAGAATCAAACGAAAGAGCAAAAAAAGACCAGGAATTGGACAAAGTAGTTGTTGTACGGGACGAAGTGAGCGTACAACAAAATAACAGGGCAGTAGCCGCCAACACCCGCCAGGCAGAGGAGCAGCGTTACCGTAACCAGCAGAACCAGTCCAGTATATTTCGTGGCCGGGTGACCGATGCAGATAATAATGGTGTGCCCTTTGCCAACGTAACCAATGTGCAGGATAATAATGCCGGCACTTACACCGATGCCCGCGGCTATTTTAATCTCATTTACCCCGACTCTGTACTGACGGTACAGGTAAAATCGATCGGCTTTGAAAATAATAATGTACAACTGAGAAATTCTGTATCGAATAACCAGGTGGTTTTGCAGGATGACCGGAAAACTTTATCAGAAGTAGTGCTCAGCAAACAGAAACCCAATGCGATAGCCCGCAGCCGGGATGGCAATATGAAACTGGAAGAACCGGAACCTGCCGATGGATGGGATAATTATGATACCTATTTGACCAATAACCTCGAAGTACCGAAAGACCTGAAAAATAAACAAAACGGCAGCAGCGAGGTTCAGGTATCGTTTGAAGTGGATAAAAACGGGGAACCCGTTAATATACGGTTGGAAAAATCTCTTTGCGCCCAATGCGATAAAGAAGCCATCCGGTTGGTAAAAGAAGGCCCCAAATGGAAAAGAAAGGCCAAAAAAGGAAGGACCACCGTCACTATTTCTTTCTAAGGCAGCTCCATTCATCCATATCTCACCCTTTTTCATACTTGTTTTCATACCTTCGCTTTTCTAAAAAAAAGCTATTATGAAAAAACTGTTTATCACAGCCATTGCTGCCTTTTCGTTATTTGTGGCCGATGCCCAAACACTTACTACCCCTCAACCAAGTCCGACCCAAACCGTTAAACAAAATTTCGGTCTTGCCTCTATTGAGCTTTCCTACTCCCGCCCCGGTATGAAAGGAAGAAAGATCTATGGTGACCTCGTACCTTTTGGAAAAGTATGGCGTACCGGTGCCAACCAGGCGAGTACCCTCACTTTTGCTGAAGATGTTTCGATCGGTGGTGTAAAAATCAAAGCTGGTAAATACGGTTTGCTTAGCATCCCTGAAAAGAAAACCTGGACCCTGATCATCAGCAAGCAGACAGATGTAACGAGCCCTGCTGCTTACAAGCAAGAGGAAGATGTTGTAAGAGTAGAAGCCAAAACCATGGACATGGATGCTAGCATGGAAACTTTTACCATACAGTTTGCCAATATAAAATCCAACAGCTGCGAACTCCACATTATGTGGGACCAAACAGCCGTATCTCTTCCGATCACTGTGGATGTGGAAACAAAAGTAATGGGACAGATCGACCAGCTGATGAATAAAGACAACCGTCCTTATTTTAATGCCGCTATGTACTATATGGATAATGGTAAAGACCTGAACCAGGCTTTGGCATGGTTTGACAGAGCCGTAGAAGCCCAACCCAATGCTTTCTGGATCCATCACCAACGGGCTAATTGCCTCGCCAAGCTGGGTAAGAAAGAAGAAGCAAAGATTACCGCTGAAAGATCAAAAGCATTAGCGACAGAACAAAAGAATGATGATTACGTAAAACTGAATGAAAAGTTGTTGGCAGAATTGAATAAATAAACACCAATCCGCTGCGGCGAAGGCGTTGAACTTCTATATTTTAAATAGCCCCATTTATATGGGGTTATTTTTTTGTACCAGGAGTTTATTTAAAATCAAACTAAAGAATAATACACCGAAAGCTCCAATAGGATTTAGCCAGAGAAAACCCATTTTAATGACTCCATACTTTGTAAGAATGAAGATGGACAATACCAGTAATTCTGCCAGCACCGCGGCCCAGAAAACAACATGTCCGCTTTTGATTTTCTTTAAGCAGAAAGCCACCAGGAAAACCCCGAGAATAACACCATAAAAAAGAGAACCCAGTACATTCACCGCTTCAATCAGGCTATTACCGATATTATAGGTGAACATGGCCACGATGATACAAAAGATGCCCCAGGCGAGGGTGTACCATTTCGATAAGCGATACTCGACTTCGCCCGTTTCTTTCTTTTTGGTAAACCTGCGGTGAAAATCAATCATGGTACAGGAGGCCAATGAATTAATGGCAGCAGCGATGCTTCCCCAGGAGGCGAGGAAGATGATAGCGATCAAAAGACCCACCAGGCCAATGGGCAGGTTATCCACTACAAATCGGAGAAAGATATAATTGGTGTCGTTGTTATCACCACCGATCTCTTTGGTCTTTATCCAATCTTTTACTTTTGTACGAAGGAGATTGGCACTATCCTGCAGGGTTTGTAATTCCTGCAAGTACTGTTCTTCTTTTATATTATCCTTATTGTCGGAAGCCGCTGCATAGTTGACCACCGCTTCCTGCTTTTTAGCCGTGATGGCATTATACTGTTCCTGCACTACCCGGAAAGAATCTTTATACACTGCTGATTGCTCCAGTTTTTTTACCTGCACATTATTGAAAAATATCGGGGCTTTATTAAACTGGTAAAAGGTAAACACCAGGGCGCCGATCAGCAGTATCGCAAACTGCATAGGCACTTTAACCAGCCCATTCATCAGCAATCCCATGCGGCTTTCCTTCAGGGACCGGGCCGTGAGATAACGACCCACTTGCGACTGGTCAGTACCGAAATACGATAGTGCCAGGAAGAAACCGCCGATCAACCCGCTGAACAGGTTATACTGGTCGCTCCAGTTGAAATGCCCTTTTTCAAAACCCGTGGTGATCACATTGAGCTTTCCCATTTTACCACTTACTTCCAACGCATCGGTGAAACTGACATTTTTGGGCAACATATTGACCACCATATAAGCCGCCAGGAACATCCCGATAAAAATGATGATCAGTTGCAATTGCTGTGTATACGCTACTGCTTTGGCTCCACCACTCATGGTATAAATGATAAGCAGTCCGCCCATAAGTATATTGGTGTAATAAATATTCCATCCAAACAGGGAAGAAAGTATGATTGAAGGGGCAAATACACTGATACCGGTTGACAGCCCTCTTTGCAACAAAAAAAGAAACGAGGTCAGTGTCCTGGTCTTATTATCAAAACGATTTTCTAAATACTCATAGGCGGTGTACACTTTCAGCCGGCTAAAGATCGGTACAAAGAATATACAGATCACGACCATCGCCAGTGGGATACCGAAATAATACTGCACAAACCGCATCCCATCGGTATATGCCTGGCCGGGGGCCGATAAAAAAGTAATAGCGCTGGCCTGTGTGCCCATGATGCTGAGCAAGACCATTCCCCAGGGGAGGCTCCGGTTACTCAGGAAATAACCATCCAGGTTATGCGTAGTACGGCTCTTATACAAGCCATAGGAAATAATGGCCAGCAGGGTAACAACCAGTACTATCCAATCCAACTGGTTCATACCCCTGGCCCCTGAAGGGGGATTTTATCGTTTACAATTGAAAACATAACACTATTGAAATTTTTTCGTAAACAATTGAAACAATAAGATTAACAGCAACAGGAATGCAACTACCAGTGCATACCAGTAATTCCAGTTTTTGAAGAATGGCGCCTTATCGTTCTCCGGTGTTTCCATGCAATTATTTTCGGGTGGTTCGCAGCCAGCCAGTCAGCACAATTACAAAACCCAGAATCAATCCTATTATAATCCCAAGCCTGACTTTTTTTATTAGAACGCCTACTACCAATCCAATGACAATGGCAAAAATAAATGCCATCTCTCCTCTGCGTATGCTCGGCTTTCGTTCTTCACTCATATATAGTAATCTACGAATTATCGAAGGCTAAAATCCTTTTTTCTTATTTAACGCAATGATATTAGCCAGTAAACGGTATGCCCCGGGTACACCTGCCGGCAGTTCCCGGAAAAATACAATGCCGGTATACGTAAACCAACCCTTGCCGTATTTGGTAACGATCAAACTGCCATCATCCGCTTTTTCACCGGGATCATTCATGCTGATCAATTTTTCAAACTTACCAGACGTATCACTGGCATGATAGATACTACGTTCCTGTATCCAACCTTTAAAATCATCATCGGTGATCTTGTTTGGAAAAGTAAATACCGGGTGCCCGGGTTTCAATATTGTAACAGCTGCATTTTCATCGGTTATCCTTGTCCGGGTAATATTGAAATTATATGGTCCTATTTTAGCCCTTACCGGCCCTATTTGGTTGCTGGTATTATACTGTACGATAAAATTACCCCCTTCGTTTACATACTTCATCAGCTTATCATAATGATTATTCATCCAGTCGTGGGTATTGTAAGCCCTTACACCGGTAATGATCGCATCAAACTGGTTAAGATTATTTTTTATTAACTCTTTGTTGGTGAGTAGTGTTACTTCATAGCCCATTTGTTCCAGGGCTTCGGGTACTTTATCTCCTGCACCTACAATATAGCCGATCTTCTTTCCATAGGTTTTTAAATCGAGTTTCTTATTACTAACGGTAGCGATCGTAAAATAATTGATATACGGGATATGATCATACTTCACTTCCTTGATACCCATATGATACAAGTCTTTCCTACCGTTATCAGCATCTACGGCAAAATAATAATCGTTGTCCTTTGTCGCCTGAATAGAATAATTAACTGCAATTGTTTTGTTTTTTTCCTCAAAATTAACTTTGTCCGGACTGTACTGGATCTTTATATTATCCGGGAGTTCACGACCTACATCCGAAAGCGTTGCAGAAAATCCCTTTTTCTTCGAGGTCAGGTTCAGTGAGCCGGTAAACTCATTATTGCCTTTGGATATCTTAATTTTCTCATCGGCAGCTACCAATACCGGCGGAAGTACCACGAGGGGTTCATATAATTCACCCCGGACCGGGTCAGTAAATTTATATTTCACTGGTTTGACTATCTGCAGGTCCTGCCCTTCGATATTTAAATCGACCAAAAGAAAAACAGAAGGATCTACATCTGGCTGACCGATCGAAGTTTGTTCGGCTACATTAAAATAACCTTCGGCCATTTTACTTTCCAGCCAGTACGGTTGTGTCTGTTTAGTGGCAGGGCTTACAAAGATCGTTTTAGCATAATTCAGGTTCTTGTTTTTACCCAGCGGCTGGTTGAAGGATGAATCATACAACTCACCGGATGCTACTTTTACTTTTTTCAAAACAGCATTTACTCCCAACCGGTTGTTAAAAGAAAAATTGATCCGCATTGAATCGGTCTTCACCGCAAATTGTTCTGCCGCAGTAGCATCAATGAACAAACCGCTGCATTGCTGGATCAGCAGTTTTACTTCTTCCAGTTTTTTAGTAGGCCAGTACCCGTTCGGAATATTCCGGAGGGCTGCATATAATTCTACCAGTCCTTTTACTGATTTCTCCGGGTGGAGAAAATCAAAGTTGGCGGTTAGTTCGTCGATCATTTTTTGAATGGCTTCACCACCCGCTACTCTTTTCCAGGTCAGGTCCACGCCATCCATCAAATCGCTGGTGGGTTGGTCACCCCTGGTGGCTTTAAAAAATTCCAGTGCTTCTCCCCGGCCTGCCGGCACACCAAAACCCTGGCTTTTATGCTGGCTACGGCTTTCAGCCGCAATCTCTCCATAACTTTTTCCCAGCAATGGATTATAACCACCTACATCCACTTTATACTGGTCATCTCTTGTTGTATTGTTTCCGCCAAAATTAAATGTGTTCCATAGAACTCTTTTAGCCTGCCAGACGGATACATATTGTAACTGTTCAGGAAAACGGCTCGGGTCTGCTGCGGCAGCAAATGCTTCATTCGCCAGGATACCTGAAGCCGTATGATGACCATGGCCACCTTCACCACTAACTGGAAAACGATTAATAATAATATCGGGCTGAAATTTCCTGATCACCCAAACTACATCGCTCAATATTTTTTCCTTATCCCATTTGGTAAATGTTTCTTCCGGTGTTTTTGAGTAGCCAAAATCGTAGGCCCGGGTAAAAAATTGTTCGCCGCCATCTATTCGTCGGGCTGCCAATAATTCCTGGGTCCGGATCAACCCCAATTCGATACCCTGCTCATCACCGATCAGGTTCTGGCCACCATCACCTCTTGTCATTGACAAATAACCGGTACGGTATAACCGATCCTTTGATAAATAAGCGATCAACCGGGTATTCTCATCATCGGGGTGTGCTGCGATATAAAGTACTGCCCCTAATACATTTAATTTTTTAATTGCCTGGTACATTTCGGCGGAGGTCCAGCTTTGGGGAGCTTGTGAAAAGGCATTGGAAAAAAGACAGCAGCTGGTAAAGGCCAAAAGGTATATTTTTCTCATCAATCAGAATTATTCAGCGAATATATGTTTTGTTGAGAAAGCAGCTATACCACTTATACAGAATGAGGATGCCAGTGGCACTATAACATAAATTTATAAGACCCCCGGGGCGGAAAGTTCAGTTTAAAGACATTGATCAGTGGCCTTCTTCACTACCCGCTTTGGATTAAGCCAGCCTGCTCAGGTCAACATCACCACATGATCACAGGAGGCTGCTTACTGACCACCAAAAAACACCGCATTACAAAATAATAGTTTCCCGTTCTCCCAAAAATTTCTGAACAATACATTATCGGCCAAATAAATGACCGAGCCGCTGCCCATTTGCTGTACGCCAAATACCAGTCCATCCTTTAATTTATCCTTTAACCGGGCCCCAACGAATCCCGCTACCTGGTTGTCTTTTTTGACCACTCCAACATTCCAACCGCCTTCTTTTAAAAACTCATAGACCTGGTCATCCATTTTCAATGTATAATAATAACCAGGATAGCCATAAGCCAGCGGATGCGTATTATCGATTTCCACTTTATAGATAGACCCTGGTGTAATATTGGTAATATTATCCCTTTCCCGGTCTTCAAATTTTTTCAAAAGATCATAGCCAGCCTTTTCGTCTTTTTTTTCTGCCTCTGCTGCTTTTTTGGATTTGATATTAAATCCCAATGCGGCAGCATCCGGTCTTGACAAAGCATTCACAGCCCCTTCCATTGCAATGACCTTTCCTCCTTTATTGATCCAATCTTTAAACGCATCAGCAGTATTCTTTTCCGACAGGAAACGATAGTTCCCATCGGGCATGATCAATACGTTGATATCATTCCAGTTAACCCGGCCAATATCGGCAGCATTGATTAGTGTAACAGGATAATCAATCTGCTGTTCAAAGAAATGCCAGATCTCACCGGCCGCATTAGAGCCAACACCTTCCCCGGTAAGCAAGGCTACTTTAGGAGCCCGCAAAGGAAGCACCTGGCCGCTGCCAAAATCATATCCTTTATCTACAAAACCTGTTGATACCGGGTATAAACGTATATTATTCTCATCGGCTTCTTTCTTTACCACGTTCCATAGATTGCCGCCTAAAGACCGGTTAGCTGTGGCCAAAATAATGATGGCTCCTCTATCAAACTTATTACCATTAATTTCAAAAGGATGGGTGGCATAACGAAGCAATATGCCTTTCTGTAATAAGTGGCCTGCCACTTTCACGGTTTGCAAACCTTCCCAGGGCATTACATAGCCATAGGTAGTGCCGGCATTAGTGATCTTAGTTTTTGTAATGGCCCCGCTTCCATTGATCCGGTCCCGGCTGGCATATGCTTCCAACCCGTAGGCATACGGCAAGGCCCAGGCAGTAATATCATAGGTAACGGAGTCCACCAGTTTCCCTTTCGGTTCAAATAAAACCTTGATCATAGCCGACCGGGGCTGAAGAGCGCTGATAACGATATCGTTGCTGAGTGTAAATGATTCTTCTTTGCCGCTGGTATAACTATACCCTTTACCTGCCCCGGAACCTGCACTATACTGGATACCATTTTTCCCTAACAGTTCAAGCAGAGCTTCCACACGTTCCCGGTCCTTTGTATTATTTTTTATAACATAGGTTTTATATTCTCCGAAACCGGATGATGCCGCCTCATTAAAATATTTTCTAAATTCTTTGACCAGCTTCCCTGCATGGAGTGAAGCAATTTCAATGGTACTTAGTGATGTGGTGTAATGATGGATGGCCCTGTCGTAAAGTGTCAGGGTATCCCCTTCATCATTTATAATAGCCGATCCGCTTACGCCGCCACCGCCCTGTTCATAGGTCATCCCGATTGCCCCGTTATAGGTCGGGTAGGTATCTCCGTAAGAAGGATAATAGAGATCAAATACTTCCCGGGTAAAATAGAGCCAGCCGTTGGCATCAAAATATTTTGCATGATTTTTACCAATGGTAACCTGGAAATCCCGTTGCCAGGAAGTGATCACATCATGATAGGGCTGTGCCGCCGGGGCAAAATAATAAGGTTGGTTCACGCCTTGTTCATGATAGTCCACATGGATCTGTGGCATCCACTCATTGTACACTTTCATCCGCTGACGGCTTTCTGTTTGCGTTTGCCAGGCCCAGTCGCGGTTCAGGTCGAAATTATAATGATTTGTTCTTCCGCCGGGCCAGGGTTCCCGGTGCTCCCTTGCTATCCGGCCGGGATTTGCATTTTTGCCAACAATAGAATTAAACCAGTTCACATACCGGTCCCTTCCATCGGGATTGATACAGGGATCAATAATTACAAGAGTATTTTTCAGCCATTCTTTTGTTTTGCTGTTCGAAGGGTCTACGAGCGACCAAAGCGTCAGCAGGGCTGCCTCAGAACTGGAAGTTTCATTACCATGCACATTATAACTGAGCCACACGATAGCCGGGACATTTTCTTCAATCGGCGCAGCTTTATCTTTCGCCAGATTGGCGAGTCGCAGGTTATTTATCCTTATCGCCTCCAGGTTTTTCATATTATCCAAAGAGCTGATAAATGCAAGCAACAGGGGACGGCCTTCATTGGTTTCACCATACGGCTGTAGCTTAACCGTGGCTGTAACATTAGCCGCTACATGATTAAAATAATTCACCACGTTGAAATGCGGGGTATAACGGGTACCAATTTTATAGCCTAAAAACTCTTCAGGAGATTTTAATTGTGCAAAGCTAATATGCGTAGTTATTAAAAACAGGAATAAAACCAGGAGTCGTTTGTGCATAATCTTATTTTAAGCATCCTAAGATATGCAAAAGTAGGCAACACAGTTTGAGGTAAAAAGTAAGGCCGCTGTAAAAACAGCGGCCTTACTATAAAAAGAATGAATCTTTATTTGCTTGTTGGCAGTTCAAATTTTAACCTGGCAAAATAATAAGCCCCGTTAAAACCCTGCTGCTGTACCCTGCGGCTGAATACAAAACGGCCTGAGCTCATATTGCCGCTATGTGTATGCCTGTCCTGATAGACATCAAATAAATTGTTTGCACCTATTGTCAATGCCAGTTGCTTAATCAATTGGTACGACAATGAAAGATCGGTTACCAACTTAGACTCAAAAACCTGGTCCAGCGTTTCCCTTGCATTATTATTGAATGCATTAATCGGGAAGGCACCCGGATTAGCCGGATTAATAGAAGGATCAAGGTATTCCACTTTTCCAAAGTTTACAAAACGAACCATAGCTCCAAACTTGCTCACTTTATAATTCAATGTGAGGCTTAATTTATTACTAGGATTGGCTACTTCAATACGGCTTTGATCTTCCCGGTTAAAATAGTTTCCTAATTGCCCGGTACTGACTAAAACCGGTGATGCCTTTATGATCGGCTTTCCATCTGCACCCTTTTTCACTTCATTGTCAATAAATATAGCAGCAAGTGTAGCCCGTAATGAATGTTTGCGGGCAAATTTTGTGCTATAAGAAAGTACTGTTTCCAATCCTCTTGCCCTGGTGTCTATAGCATTAGAAAAGAAATTAGCAGTACCTGCCCCAGCTGCATCTAACTGAGCCTGCAACTGTGCATTGCCACCACCGGTAAAATTATTGGTGAGTACAATCCGGTTGTCTATATCAATCTGGTAAGCATCCACCGTTAATTCTAAACCTTTAAAAGGTTTAGCTGCAAAACCAATTGAATAACTGCTACTGGTTTCTTCCTGTAGCGTAGGGATGCCTAATATTTGTGCGGGAACGCTGCCATTGGTAAATGTGCCTGCCTGTATCGGCATCAATGGACTACCTACAAAAAGTGTACTTGTCCTGGTATAAAACCGCTGCTGCATAGAAGGCGCCCTGAAGCCTGAAGTGATAGATGCCCTTAGATTAAACGCTTCTCCAAACTTGTAGCGGCTGGCCAATTTATAATTCAGTGTTGAACCAAAATCGCTGTAGTTTTCGAAACGTAATGCACCTGTCACTAAAAATTTATCGGTAAAATCCTGTTCGAGGTCAATATAGATGCCTAAGGCGTTACGGTTATTATCGTTGGAGTTTATAAATCCTGAAAAAACCTGAGCCCCCGCAGCAGCAGCGGTTGGAGGATCATAATTTTTATAAGATGCTTCTTCACCAGCCCTGACCTGGAAATTTTCTACTCTGAATTCCACTCCCCCTGCCACATTCAACCCTTTAAGCACATTATACTTTCTTGAGAGATCGGCATTAAAAACATGCTGGCCGAATTTTAACCCCCCGGCATCAAAAGAAGTTTGCTTGTTTCCTGCAATAAAAAATTGTGAATAATTAACCGAATTGTCAATGGTAAAATCAAACTTACTCATGCCATATGTATAGCTGAAGTCTGCATTCCATTGATTAAATTTTGTACGGGCACCCGCTGTAAAGGATGCATCGGTAAGATCAGAATTGATAAAAGGCAAAAATCCATTGGGATAAAGGGAAAAAGCCTGGGGAGCATAAATTCTTGCATTGCCCGGAATACCGCTTGGATAACGGTAAAAGCCGGCAGCCCTTCCATCTTTTTTGCCATATCCACCAAATGAGTAGAGTTCTGTTTTACCACTGGTTGGATAAGTAAAATTAAAAAACAGGTTCCCTCCTTTCATTTCAGAGTTGCCAACAAACATGTCAAAGGAGTTTCTTGTCAATCCCCTTGCTGCCATAATAGAATCGTCTCTGTTCACATTGTTTAAATTGGGATACACAGCGCCGGTGTAAGTTCCGGTCCTGTTTGTCGCATCTCTTTTTATGTATTCACCGGTAAGGTTCAGGTGCCCTTTATTTATTTTGAAACCGTATCCAACCGAAGCCTGAAAGTTGTCGCCATCCCTTGCTTTTACAGAAGGGTCATCTGTTTTGCCGGTAATTTTATATAAAGCGTAATTTTTATCATAGGAGGTAATGTACTTTCCATAACTTATTCCTGCTTCCAGCACCCCTGTTCTTTTTTTCAGCACAATATTAATAACTCCCGCAATAGCATCAGAACCATATTGTGCAGCTGCTCCGTCCCGCAAGATTTCTATTCTTTCAATAGCCGTGGCAGGAATGGCACTCATATCTGTACCAACAGAACCTCGGTTTACGGTACCATTTACATTTACCAATGCTGATTGATGACGGCGTTTGCCATTCACCAGCACCAGCACCTGGTCAGTTCCTAATCCCCGTAACTGGGCAGGATCCACATGGTCTGTACCATCAGAAATAGTTTGACGGGCAGATTGAAAAGAAGGAGCAATGAAATTCAAGATCTGGCTTAACTCCACCTGGCCAATATCATTTACCACCTGCGATATTTGAATTACATCCACCGGTACTGGTGTTTGTGTTCTCGTTCTTACGGTGGCGGAACGGGAACCTACAGTCACCGTGGTTAATTCACCAACTGTTACCAGCTGAAAATCGTTTACAAAAGCTTGATCGGATGAAACTGTAATTTCTTTTCGCTGGCTTTCTGTACCAACATAACTAATAACCAACGTATGTTTTCCCGGCGCAACCTGAAGTGTGTAATTGCCTGCGGCATCGGTAGAAGTTCCCTTTTTGGTACCTTGCAATAAAACAGAAGCCCCGGCAACGGGTTGTCCATTAGCATCTTTTACAGTTCCTTTCAGTGTGGCTGTTTGCGCCGATGCAAAAAGCGAAGAAAAAAGAAATAACACAAAAAGAAATAGAAAACGGGTAAGAGAAAAACGTCCAATAAACATAAGTTTTTGTTTTGATTGATAAAATTAAATGAACCAGTATGGGCAGGAAAAGGTTGGCAGGCGTTTAAATATAGCTTTTTTGGAGTTTCCCTGCAAATGATTTTATCAATTTACTTACCTTCCTGCCTGATATAAATGCTATCTGATGAAAAGATTAATTAGATTCCTGTTCCCTTCCGTCTTCCTGTTGTCATGCAATCCTGCTTTAAAAAATACTACCCCGGGGATTGCTATTAATCCGTACAACTACAATATTCAGAAAAAAACAATCGCCGAAAACGGGGCTGTAGTTTCAGCACATCCTCTTGCAAGCAAGGTAGGCGTAGAGATTTTAAAAATGGGTGGTAATGCTGTTGATGCAGCTATCGCTACACAATTAGCACTGGCAGTAGTTTATCCCAATGCCGGCAACCTTGGTGGTGGTGGTTTTTTTGTAGCAAGATTGAGTAACGCCGAACTTGTTTCCATTGATTACCGGGAAAAAGCTCCGGGCAATGCGCACCGTGACATGTATATAGACCCGGATGGCAAAGCCAGAACAGATAAAAGCCAGGATGGTCATCTGGCCAGTGGAGTACCGGGAGCTGTTGCCGGTTTATTTGCTTCACATAAATATGCAAAGCTTCCTTTTGCAAGATTAATTCAGCCTGCAATTGATTTGGCGGCCAAAGGATTTACTATTAGTGAACGGGAAGCCAAATCATTAAATGGTTTGCAGGATGACTTAAAGAAGTTTAATTCTGTAATACCGGTGTTTGTAAAGAATGAAGGCTGGAAAGCAGGTGATACTCTGATACAAACCGATTTGGCCAACACATTAAAAAGAATCCGGGACAATGGGGCAGCCGGTTTTTATGAAGGCGAAACAGCAAAACTTATCGTAGAAGAAATGAAAAGAGGTGGTGGCATTATTACTTATGAAGATTTAAAAAATTATAAAGCACAACCAAGAACACCGCATCAGTTTAATTATAAAGGATACAAAATAGTTGGAATGGCTATGCCAAGCAGCGGCGGGCTATTGCTACACCAGATGATGAAGATGATTGAGAACCGGAATATTGGTGCTATGGGTTTTCATTCAGTGCAGGCTGTGCAGCTAATGACAGAGGTAGAAAGAAGAGCTTATGCTGACCGGGCAGAATACATGGGCGATGCTGATTTTTACAAGGTGCCGGTGGCAAGGCTTGGCAGTGATGCTTATTTAAAAGAACGTATGCAAACGTATAATCCGGAAAAAGCAACACCCAGCACCGATATAAAACCGGGAGTAGCAACAGGAAAAGAAAGTGAAGAAACAACCCATTTTAGTGTAATAGATAAAGAAGGTAATGCCGTTTCAATTACTACCACACTTAATAATTCTTATGGCAGCCGGACAGTGGTAGGCGGTGCCGGTTTTTTTCTGAATGATGAAATGGATGACTTTAGTATAAAACCTGGCGTGCCCAATATGTACGGTGCTATTGGTGGCGAAGCAAACGCCATTGCTGCCGGCAAACGAATGCTGAGCTCTATGACACCGACCATTGTTTTAAAAGATAACAAGCCGTATATCGTTATTGGTACTCCCGGTGGTACCACTATACCAACTCAGGTTTTTCAAACATTGGTGAATATGCTTGAGTTTAATATGAGTACTGAAGATGCGGTGTACAAACCCCGGTTTCATCATCAATGGTTGCCGGATGAAGTAGTGATTGAAAAAAAATTTCCTCAACCTATCCGGGATGCGTTGCAAAAAATGGGGTATACTTTAAAAGAACGGGTTGCTTTTGGCCGGACAGAAGTAATAAAAATATTACCCAATGGAAAGTTTGAAGCGGTAGCTGATTACCGGGGTGATGATGCAGCGGAAGGATGGTAAAGAGTTTATAGTTCATAGTTTTTTGTTCGTAGTTATCGTCTTAGACTAAATACTCAGCGGATCAGCAATGACCCAAAACGTTTAACTAGCTATAGCAGAAAAACTAAAAACTCCTTTAAATTAGTAAGACCCAAAAACCGCTAACTGTAAACACTGTCTGATTAACGGAGTACCCAACAATAAACAATGAACTAAGAACTATAAACTAATACTATGTCTTCACTCGCAAAAGAATTTTTAACTACCGCCACCCGAAGGCTGAAATATTATAAAGAGCTTGGCGATAAAACCTTTGAGCAATTGAATGACTGGGATTTTCATTACCAGCCCAATGAAGAATCCAATAGCATTGCTATCATCATTCAGCATATGGCCGGTAATATGCTCAGCCGCTGGACCAATTTCCTGGATGAGGACGGGGAAAAAGAATGGCGCAAAAGGGATGATGAGTTTAGCATACATGCGTACAACAAACAACAACTGCTGGAACTTTGGGAAAAAGGCTGGACCTGTTTCTTTGATGCCCTGGGATCATTGAAGAAAAAAGAACTGAAACTGACCATCCTGATCCGCAAAGAACCCCTTTCCGTGATAGATGCCATTAACCGGCAACTGGCACACTATCCTTATCACGTGGGGCAGATTATACATATTGCCAAAACCATCAAAGGAAAAAACTGGAAGAATCTGTCCATTGCCAAAAGAGAATCAACAGCTTATAATGATTCAACTGCCATCAAGGATCCGGCAAAGAAGTACTGAGATGCTTTGACATGACGCATTAATTGGCTATTTTGCGGCCTCCCTAATTTTCACCTTATATTATGAAAATACTTTATAGTCTCTTTGCTGCTCTGCTTGTGAGTTTTTCTGCTGACTGCCAGTCTGAATTGGGCATTTTCGCAGGCCCACAGGCCACAACCACCAGCTATTCAGCCCAGGGTTCCAAACAGGATAACTCATTCAAATATGGTTTTCATGCAGGTGCCCTGATGAAAATACCTTTTGAAGGTCGTTTATATTTTGCCCCTGCCGCTTATTATAGCCTGAAAGGATACAAAGTGACTTTTAACCGTTTTGTCTATCCTCCCGGGCCTACAGCCGCAGATAACAATACCACGCTCCACACTTTTGAGCTGGCCGCATTATTACAATACGACCTGGGCAGCAACCCCAGTCATGCTTTTATCAAGTTAGGACCCAGCTTAGACTTTCAACTGTTAGGTAAAGAAAAATTTAATGTAATTGGGGGTGGCACGGTTGACAGGAGTATGAAATTTGGCCCAGGTGAATATGGTCGCTATTCCGCCAACCTGATAGGCCAACTCGGGTATGAAACAGCCAGTGGCTTTATCATCTTTGCCCAATACACCCATGGCGCTGCGAGTTTGAATAATGCAGATGGCGGCCCAGCTATCCGTCACCGGGTTTATGGCATTTCCATTGGTAAATTTCTCAAAAGGAAAAAGATTGTGATTGATACGAAGAATAAAGAATAATATACCAACGCTCTGTGCTAACCTATTGTTACAGAAATACAGGAACACAGATTAGATTGATAATCACGGATCGGTTCTGATTCGCAGAATATTTCTGCCCGGACCTGACGATACTATTCTGCTGTTCCCATATTAATACCCGATTCTGTCAGTCCGATCTCGGTTTTTTCAAAAAAATTTTCTCATTGCACTGGTGATCCTTTTGCATTATACTGTATTAAAATCCGTCTCAATCCGTTAAATCTGCGTAATCTGTGTTCCTGTATTTTCTACCAATAAAAAGTGAAAAAATGATGTCCGGTTCATTTAGGACGGAAATTTGAAGCATATTGGTACTGAATTTGCCCTAAGGGCAACGAATGCCTACTTTTACAACTTAAATGGCTGAGTCTGAGGAGATTTAAAAAAATATTGAAATGGTTTTTCCTATCCCTGCTTTTCCTCATTGTGGGGCTATATATTTTTATCCAAACTCCCTTTGGCCAAAATTGGATTGCCCGGCAGGTGACCAAACGACTCAGCCGTGACCTGCAGACCAAGGTCAGTATCCAACATGTTGATTTCTCCCTCTTTAATAATATGCATTTGCATGGAGTGCTCGTGGAAGACCGGAAAGGTGATACCCTGTTGTATGCTGGCGATTTAAAAGTGCGGATCACCGATTGGTTTTTCTTTAAAAAAGAAGCAGAACTAAAATATATCGGACTCGAAAATGCGATCATTAAATTCCAACGGACCGATTCTGTCTGGCGCCAGCAATTCATCTTCGATTATTTTGCCTCGCCTTCCACTGGTACGAAAAAGAAAAAAGCAGGTATCCTTTTCAACCTGAAAAATGTGGAACTGAAAAATGTGACGTTCATAAAAAAGGATGCCTGGCTGGGAGAGGATATGACCATACAGGTTGGCGGTATGAATCTGGATGCCGATAAACTAAGTTTATCCGGCAATCAATTTGAGATCAATTCCCTGCTGCTGAAAGACCCGGTAGTATCCATCAACAGCTATACAAAGCTTAAACCTGCTTCACCCCTTATCACTCTTCCTGAACAGGGATGGCAAAAGATTGACCCGATAGAAGAAATAAAAAAAGCTGTTTCCTGGAACCAGGGGAAAACTGTTTTCAAAATAGGTAACCTGAAGATCGTTAACGGCACATTTAAAACAGATAAACAAACAGACCAGCCGCCTTTCCCTTATTTTGATGGAAAGCATATACTATTTACTGAAATAAACGGCGACCTGAGTAATGCCAGCTTTATCGGCGATACGATCTATTCCAAAATGAAACTGACCGCCAAAGAGAGAAGCGGGCTGGAATTAAAAAATCTTTCTGCCGATCTGAAGCTCACCCCCACCGGTATGACCTTCAGTAATATGAACCTGGTAACCAACCGGAGTACTCTCGGCCATTATTTTTCGATGTCATACGATGACATGACCGACATGGCCTATTTTATACATAAAGTAAAATTGGCGGCCATTTTTGATGATTCCTATATTGACAGCGATGATATTGCCTTCTTTGCACCAGCCATGAGCAGTTGGAAAAAGAAAATAACGCTGGAGGGAAAGATACGGGGTACAATCGATGACCTGGTTGGCCGTGACATGCTGGTAAAGGCTGGTAACAGCACTATGCTGAATGGCGATATTACCCTGACAGGTTTGCCGGATATCAACCAAACTTTTATTGATTTTAAAGCCAACGATTTCCGCACTACGTATAATGATGCGGTAACCATCGTTCCGGCCATACGCAGGGTTACCAACCCGGATTTCCGCAAGATCCAATATGTGAATTTCAAGGGCAGCTTTACCGGTTTTATCCGCGACTTTGTCACGTTTGGTACTATCCAGACAAACCTCGGTACACTAACTACGGATATCAATATGAAATTACCAAGGGGTAAGGATCCGATCTATTCAGGCAGTATTGCAACTAATAATTTCCGGCTGGGAGAGTTTTTGGGAGATCCGAAAATCGGTTCCGTTTCTCTAACTGGTACTGTGAAAGGAAGTGGCTTTAGTGATAAAAGCCGTAATACGCTGGTGGATGGAACCATTCGCTTTGTGGAGTATAATAATTACCGCTATCAAAATATAACAGTAAAAGGCAAGTTGGATAAGACCCTGTTTGAAGGTGTTGCTTCCATGAAGGATGAAAATGCTGATCTTACCTTAAATGGTGTGATAGATTTTAATAAAAAAACACCCCGCTTCGATTTAGTCGCGGATGTTATACACTCCAATCTCAAGAACCTGAAGCTGACCAAAGACAGCCTCACGTTTGCCGGCAAACTCAATATCAACTTTGCCGGTAACAGCCTGGATAATTTTTTAGGCAGTGCCCGGGTAACGGAAGCGGAGATCACCAAGGACGGACGGAGGTTACCTTTTGATTCACTGATCGTTTCCTCAACCTATACCGATAGTGCAAAAACTGTGACAGCCGTTTCGAACGAGTTTGAGGCCAAAATAGAAGGCGATTTCAGCCTGGCCGGTTTGCCGGATGCCTTTACCTTCTTGCTCAATAAATATTACCCGGCCTATATAAAAGCCCCCCGAAAATTTCCCACCAACCAGGACATCCGGTTCGACATCACCACCTATAACGCTGATGAATACCTGCAATTACTCGACTCCAAACTCACTGGTTTCAATAATAGTCATTTTGAAGGGAACCTGAACCTGTCCCGCAACGAACTGAATTTTGAAGCAGCTGTACCTCAATTCAAATTCGGTCAGTACAATTTTGACCAGATAAAACTGTCCGCCCGGGGCACTACTGATAGCCTGGTTATCACCGGCCAAACAAAAGATATCCGCATCAATGACAGCCTGAGCATTCCGCAAGTGCTGTTCCATATCAAAGCAAGGAATGATTCATCACAGGTAAATATTATTACCGGTGCCAGTCAAACCGTCGAAAAGGCGAATTTAAATGCATTGGTGCTCACCTATAACGACGGGGTAGAGATCGAATTTGATCCTTCTAATTTTACGGTGAATGGCAAGACCTGGACGATCGATGAAACAGGTAAACTTCGGTTCAGGAGTAATAACCCGGCCAGTGGGCAATTAGTCTTATCCGAAGGAGAACAAAAGATCATGCTGAAAACGGAGCCTTCTTCTAAAGGCACCTGGAACGACCTGAAAGTGGAATTAACCAAGATCAACCTGGGTGATTTCGCTCCTTTCTTTCTGCCCAGGAACAGGTTGGAAGGTTTATTATCCGGCAATATTCTTGTGGAAGACCCCACCGGAGATATAACCGTAACATCCGATAATATCCGCACACAATACCTGCGTCTGGATAATGATTCACTGGGCGAGTTAACAACCAAACTCTCCTACGATAACAAAATAAAGGCGCTAATTATCAACGGCAAAACACTTAACCAGGAAAACTATTTGGGTTACGATGCGAAGATCTTCCTCGGAGATCCGCTGAAAGCAAAAGATAACCTCATTGCGTTAAAGGCGAGGAATTTTCAAATGAACATACTGGATCGTTTCCTCGGTACCTTATTCTCCGATATCAGGGGTTATCTTACGGGTGATATCGATATTACCGGCGCATTTAATAAACTAACCATCGCCGGGAAAGGAAAACTACGGGATGCCGGTCTCCGGGTCAATTTTACCCAGTGCTTTTATACCATACAGGATACCGAGATAGAATTAAAAACAAACGAGATCAATCTCGATGGAATTATACTAACGGATACGGTTAGTGGAAATCCGATTTATATTACTGGGGGGATCGAACATGAATCGTTCAAAAACATGTTCTATAACATGAACATTTCCACGCAAAAACCCAATACGTCCGGACCCGAAAATAACAAACCTGTCTTACTGCTGAATACCACGTATAGTGATAACCAACAGTTTTACGGACGGGTGAGAGGAACAGGTTCCTTAACGCTTGCGGGACCACAGTCGGAGGCATTCATGACTATTAATGCAGTTGCCTCGGATGTGGATAGCAGTAATATCACGATTCCTTCTTCCCAGAGCCGGGTAACCGGTACAGCCGATTTTCTGGTAGAAAGAAAATATGGGCGGGAGATGAATGACAGCGACTTTGCCAAAAATGCTACCAATTTTATTTATGATGTAGAAGTTACTGCTACTCCCATGGTAACTGTACAGGTAGTGCTTGATGAGCTGACCGGTGATATCATCAAAGGAAGAGGATCAGGCACATTGCAGATACGTTCGGGCACAACAGAACCACTTTCGCTTCGTGGCCGCTATGATATTGACGAGGGAGAATATGTATTTACCTTCCAGTCTTTCTTTAAAAAACCATTTGTACTTAAAAAAGGGGAAAACAATTATATTGAGTGGGCAGG
>Ga0163155_10000730_pt1 | contig 40220 bp, 33 predicted proteins | sample OliLakLV19SP4G1_FD_148611 | JGI IMG/M metagenome (GOLD analysis project Ga0163155, IMG submission 148611) | Freshwater microbial mat bacterial communities from Lake Vanda, McMurdo Dry Valleys, Antarctica - Oligotrophic Lake LV.19.SP4.G1 | ecosystem: Environmental > Aquatic > Freshwater > Lake >... | reverse complement strand
GACGGCTTCCTGAAACTTGGGATCGAAAAGCCGGCCGCCCGGCTGCGGCGTGAAACGCTTGCCTTCCTGATATTCGAACTTCGTGAACAAGTCTTCACTCGTGCCGACGATTCTGAAGCCGCGGTAGTTGTCGCCGACGGCGTACGGCACGGCGACTTCGACACGCTTGTCTTTCTTGACGGCTTCATACATCGACCAGGGAATATTCCCCGGCGACGTCTCCAGATGAAAGATCGTATTCAGCACCAATTGCAACTGGCTGCCGCGTGCGCCGAGAACAGCGTCGAAGCCGACTGAACTTCCGGTGAACGCTTCGTGTGTCTGCTGCTTGACGCTGAACACCGACATCACCAGTCCGCTGGCGAGCGCCACGGAAAATACGGTGACGAGCGTGGATAGCGCGTGCTGGCGCAGGCTGCGGCGTACGATAAAGAAAAGACCCAGAGGTCCGGCCATGGAGACTTCCTTAAACTTTTGCCGCCGCGCTGGCGGCTCGATTGAGCTCGGATAATTCCTGGACGTTATCAAACTGCGAAAGGATGCTGCGGTCGTGGCTGACGAGCAGCAGTGCGGCGCCGCTTTCACGGCAGACTTCGCGAATCAGCGCGAGCGCTTCGGCGCCGTGACGGTGATCGAGATTGCCGGTCGGTTCATCGGCGAGCACCAATTTCGGCTTATTGGCGAGAGCGCGCGCCACGGCGACGCGCTGCTGTTGTCCAACAGACAGTTGGCGCGGCAAATAATTCATACGGTCTTTAAGTCCGACGCGCTCCAACAAGTGCTTCGCGCGTGCGGTGTCTGTTCCGTTGCCGAACATCATTCCGAGCAACACGTTTTCAAGCGCTGTAAAACCTTGCAGCAGATTGAATGTCTGAAACACGTAGCCGAGGTGCCGCGCGCGCGCCGTATCGCGTGCGGATTCGGAGAGTTCCGAAAAGGCCTGCCCGGCGAGGCGGATCGTGCCGCTGTCCGGCTGAAGAATTCCAGCGATGAGATTCAAGAATGTCGTTTTGCCTGAGCCGCTGGAACCTTGCAGCGCGATGTGATCGCCCTCATTCATCTGAAAGCGGGACACATCCACGATGCGCGACACTTCGCCATCGGGCGAGCGGTACGTTTTAACGAGGTCGGCTACTTCCAGAACAGCCATGCAATGCAGGTCCGTGGCAGGGATGAATTTAGAATGCGCCCATTGGCACATTCACGAATGCGAGACTGGTTTAAAGCGAAGGAAATCAGGAAATAAAAGGAGGCGCGAGAGTCAGTGGGAGTGTGAAATCGGGGGTGATGCAGCGCTGAGCCGGCAAGGCCTGAGGTTCGGCGAACGTGGGAATCACAGCGGAAAGCGAAAGGGCGGCGATCTCTGGGACGTCCGGCATAACTGAACTGAGCTGGCAGACGTGGCAGACGGCAGGGTTAGCGTCGGTCATCTGGTCGCGAGGGCTACTACGTGAGGAGAACTGGCGTGTGCAACCGGCACAGGTCAACGCGGACGTGGCGGTGTTGGAATTTGGGCGATACACTTCGGCGGCGTGCCAGCCGGCGCCCATCCAGATGCCGTGCGCAAGCGCCCAGACAAAAACCACCAGAATTTTTACGTTGTGATCTCGCATTTGTTCCATCTACCGGAGCACGCCTCTTACGTACTACACTTCGCACAGGTTCGCAACTAATAGCCTCAAACAAAAACCTCGGTATCGACTCGTCGCCGACGCCTCGCAGCCAATCCCGTCGCGCTCGCAATCTGGCCGCACTGTGGTTCTGTTCGAGGCTTTACTCTATTTTCTCGTAGATAATGACTGATCTTCCGGCATATTCTTCAATCTTAAATCAACGGAGCGACGACGAATGGACTTTTTTCCCGTGCTGGCCGAGGCGGCTACAGCGACAACAAGTGGTGAAGCCGCATCCCTTTTGAGTGGCGCGTCATTGCTGGCTCTGGCGACGCTGACCATGATGGAGATCGTACTGGGCATCGACAACGTGGTCTTTGTCGCAATTCTTGTCGGGAAGCTGCCCAAAGAGCAGCAGAAATCGGCGCGCAATATCGGGATGGGACTGGCTCTTGCGATGAGGCTTGGCCTGCTATTCAGTATCAAATGGGTGATGGGGTTGACCGAGCCGGTGCTGAACATTCCGGAAGGATTGCGACCGGAAAACTGGGCCGCACACGCGAAAACGGGATTATCCTGGCGCGACGTGATCCTCTTGTCGGGCGGCTTGTTCCTCCTTTATAAGGCGTCCAAGGAGATTTTTGAAAAACTCGAAGGCGATCATGAGGAAGGCCATGGGGGCGGCGGCAGAGCCAGTTACGGCAGCATCATTTTTCAGATGATCATCCTCGACCTGGTGTTCTCGCTGGATTCGGTCATTACGGCGGTCGGCATGGTGCAGAACATCACGATCATGGTCATCGCCATGCTTATTGCCGTGAGCGTCATGATCGCCTCGGCGGCGACGATTGGCGATTTCGTGCAGCGCCATCCGAGCGTCAAAATTCTGGCGCTTTCATTCTTGAACTTGATTGGATTCATGCTGATCCTGGAGGCCTCCGGACAGCACGTGAACAAGGGTTATATCTATTCCGCCATGGCCTTCTCACTGGGCGTGGAGCTACTGAATATGCGCTTCCGCAAAAAACAGAAGCCGCCCTTCGTTCTGCACGAGCCAACCATGCAGGAAGCGAAGGCTGCCACAGCCGGCATGGCGCAATAACAGCTACGAAAGCCAAAAAAAAAGGGAGCGCGATAGATCACTATCGCGCTCCTCTTCGGGATTTTAAATAATTAAACAAACTATCGGGCGGCAGCCAGTTCGCCGGCCTCCATCATTTCTTTGAACCGTGCCAAGTCTTCGTCCATCTGCTGTTCCGGGGCTACGCCAAAGAGCTTGGCAACCGCAGCGCCCACGCGGCCGGCCGGCGGCAGGTATTGCAATTGTATCGTGACTTCCGTGCCCTGATTGTTTTGCAGCCGTTCAAAGCGGACAGAGCCGGCGGAATCGACATCGGCTTCGGCCAATGAACGCCAGGCAATCAGTTCGTTTTCCTTGTCATTTATGATCTCCGCACCCCATTCCACCGTTTTACCGGCGGGACCGTCGACCACCCAGTGGGACATCGTGTCGCCCACCGTTTTGACCGACTTCAAATGCTCCATGAACTTCGGCAAATTGTCGAGTTTGCGCCAGAACTGATAGAGCTCTGCCGGCTCGCGCTGAATCACGATCGATTTTTCAATTTTGATTCCCCGTTCCCAGGCAGGCGCATCGCCCTCTTTTTGTTCCGCCGTGCTGATGCCAAGTGACGCGTACGTAGTGCAATGGCCGGTCGCGCTTCTGTAGAGCATACTGCCGCCGAGCGCGGCCAGTGTGAGGCCCGCGAAACTTCGTTTCTTCAAGCCATAAAGGGCCAGGGCGCCGCCTGCCACTCCGGAGAAGATGCGTTCAATTTGACCGACGTTCACAGTGGCGGGCAAGTTTTTTACTTTGGTTGGCACATCAGCCTGCTCGCCGCCCGTCATATCGGCGTTTCCGTGCGAATAATCCATGGTCAGTTTCTCTCCTCTACGTGTTCCGGCCTTAAGTTCCGCGCAACGCGCAGATTCATATGGACACAGTGGAAAGCAAAAACGCAGCCGAAGAACTCGAACTACTTGCGTCCATGGCCTGATGCGGCTAACAGATACTCTTTGCTGCGCGCCGTCGCGCGCTTTTCCACGATTAACAAAGGCTAGCGCATGCTTGAAAACACCCGTATTCGGCCCACTTGGCTGGGTAGTCCCGATTTGCTATCCGCCTCGTTGCCGCCAGCTCCGCAGGTCTTGAAATACCGCGGCGAATGGAATGCAGAGGCGCGCCAGAACGATGAGGTCGCTCACGGCGATGGTGAATTGGATCGCCTGCATCTGGCCGGCGTTCGGATGCTCTGGATCGATTTTTATTCAGGTTTCGGGCTGGAATTTGAAAAGCTGGATCTGGAACGCAGCCGCGCCTTTATTTCAGTCGCGCACGCCAAAGGGTTCAAAATCGCCGCGCGCATTCAGTTCGGCGCGATGACACCGGAAACGCTGCTGCTGGAAGAGAACGAATGCCAGAACTGGCTGCAACTCAACCAGAACGGACACCACCCGGCCATCGGGTCGGATGCCTTTTTTCGAGTGAGGCCCTGCTATAACTCCGAAGGCTTCATGCGCTACATGGAACGAATCTGCGGGCTGGCCGTTGAGTTTGGCGCCGATTTAATCCACTTTGAACACCTTGGCTATAACGCCGAGCCGGATACATGCCGATGTGCTGTTTGCGTGGCCTCGTTCCGGGAATTTTTAAGGCAGCGTTACGGGAATCAGGACGACCGCACGCGGAATGCAGGAAAGGAACGCTGGGGGCACCATTCGTTCACGCATGTACGGCCTCCAGTTTATCCGCAATCCTTTGGTGCGGACGGCGTTCCAGAAAAGAGCCCGCATCATCAGGACTGGAATGCGTTCAAAATCGGTGCGTTGAGCGCAGCGCTGGGACGTTTATCGCGCGGGGCGCACAAACGAAGTCCGGAGTGCGCCGTCGGTTGCGATGCCTTTCGATTGGAATCGTTCGCCGGAAAGCCGGATCGATGCTTGCTTTACGACCATCTGTTGCCGTGGCTGGACGTCGTGGATGCAGGCTCCGACCCGCGCCCCATTGCCGATGAGCTCGTGACATTGGCTGGCGCCGCGGGAGTGGCAACGCCCTACCGCGACGAAAGTTGCGAGGCCGTTCCGAATGCGTTTAAGTTAAAAATTTAGACGCCAAAAGCTCAAAGTCGGAAGAGTTCTAGAGGGGGCTTTTTCGATCAATCGTTGCGTGTTAAAAACGAGATCAAATCGCGCAGATCCTGAATGCTCATGCCTTGCTCTAAGCCGTCCGGCATCAGCGATGTTGCCGCCGCGCGCCGCGTCTGGATATCTCCCGGCTTCACGCCGAACGTCTGTCCGTCGGGTCCGATAAATTTCTCTTCGGCCGCTGGCACCAGCGCGTGCACCGGAATGCCCGTCACTACTTTCCCGTCGATAGTCTTGATCAGCCACGGAACAAACATCGGAGCAATCTCTTTGCTCGGACGCAGAATCGATTCGACCAAACGTTGCTTCGGCATGCGTTGTCCCGCGCCCGTCAGATCCGGCCCGACGTTGTGGCCTCGCCCCGAATGCGTGTGGCACGCCGCGCAGCGCGCACCTTGATTGCTGAAGAATACGCGCCAGCCCGCATCGGCGTCTCCCGAATCGCCAAGCAGCTTCAACCACGCCTCGGTATCTTCCGGAGACGGTTTCGCCTCGGCAGGCGCCGTGTGTCCCGGCTGGCCCCGCAAACTCCGCAACGCTTCAGCCTTCACCGCGGGCGGCCCCTTCGCCGCCAGCTGCGTGAGCAACTCCTTATAATCCGCGGCGCGGTCAGCCAATCCCAGGATCGCGTCGGCGCGCAATGCCGTAGCTAAATCCTCCTGCGCCGCCAGTTCCGCCAGCACGGCAAGTTTGTCGTCCTTCTTGCGCAACGCTAGCGCCCGCACCGCTTCACGTTGCAAACCCGCATCGGGCTGCTTCAAGAAAGAACGCAATCGCTCGATGCTAAGATAGGGATTATCCGCGGGCAGCAATCTCAACGACAGCGCACGGAGCGCCGGCGGCGACGTCTGCGCATTCAGCGTATCGACCAGATACTGATCGCGCCCGCGTTGCCGCAGCTTCTTTGAACTGCCGCCTCCTTTAATGAGATCCAGCCAGTCCATCGCCGCGAGCGCCGCTTGAAATAGCGAAGCCGGCATTGGCGTGCGCTTCAGTACGCCATCCAATTTCGCCCGCAACGCCGTCAAGTCATGGTCAGCAATCCAGCGCACCGCGAACAGACACACATCCGCATCGGTATCCGCCAAGGCCTTCCCGAGCAACGCGTCCCGCTCGGCGTCGGGCAGCTTCTCATTCCATTTATGCGCCTGCAACAACGACAGCCGCTGTGCGGGATGAGTCAGTTGATCGAAGTTCACTGTCGAAAGCTCAGCCGATTGCGCCAAACCCGAGATGGCGAACTGCCGCAATGTCGCATCCGGATTCTTAAGCATCTCCAGATCCAGCTTCTTCTCCGCCGAGTGCGCCTGAATTTCCGCCGGAGTCAACGAGGGCCATGCGGCCGCAGCCAGAGCCGGATCCTTCGCCGCTAATTTCCAGATTCGACCCTTGCCATGCAGAGTGTAATTCTTATCGACCCAATCCGTGAAATAGAGCGTGCCATCTGGCGAGACCGCAAAATCCACCGGCCTGAAATTCTGATCGCCTTGAATGATCACATCTTGAACCGCGCGCAACACCGGACCGGCGGGGGTCAGCGTGTAGCGCTCGATTCGGTTATCGCCCCAGCTCGTCACCCACAGCGCGCCATGAAACGGCAGCACATCGCACGGCGCTTCGCCCGTTCCGCCCAGCATTGGGAGCATTCCCGGCAATTCGCCATTCCACGATTGCAGCGGATGAACACCCTGCCGTCCGAACCGGAATTGAAATCCATAATCGGCCGTTCGAACGACCTGCAGCAAGCGGCACGGCGGCCGCGAATCGGGATCGTTATCCACCGTGAACATGCGCCCTTGAGGATCGAAGCAGATCGCAAAGGGATTCCAGACGCCGGTTGAAAATTTCTCAAGTCCCGCGCCATCCGCGCGGCAACGATAAAGATTTCCGCCCTCGCCTCCGCCCGTCAGCGTCACATCTTTTCCGACCAGCTTGTACGGCTCGCCCAGGTTTTCACCCATGCCGAAATAAAGATTACCCGCCGCATCAAAGCACAACCCGCACAGCCCGTTATGCGGATAATTTCCCGCCGTGTCGAGGCGCGCGATCTCTTCCTCGGCATCCGCGACATCATCGTTATTTGTATCTTTGATGCGGAAGATTCGTTTGCGCGTGGCCAGGTAAATCCAATTTTCAGGCCCGCGCAAGAGGCTCATGGTATGAACCGTGCCTTCGTGAAAGGTGCGGAATCTGTCCGCCTTGCCATCGCCATCAGTATCTTCAACGAGGCGAATGCGATCGGCTTTCGGACCCGCATAATTCTTCGGCGCAAAATGCGTATGCGATTCGATCACCAGCAAGCGGCCTTTATGATCGAACTCAAGTCCGATAGGAGTCACGATATCCGGATGAGACGCCAGCGGAGTCAGAACGTAGCGCCCATCCCGCACGTGTGGATCGCCGGCGGACAGCGACCGGGTGGCGACAAAAAACAAAACAGTCAGTAGGAGATACCGCATAACGTTCCCTCGAGTGCGCAAACGTGTGTACACCGTTTCGCTCCCGAAGAAAAGAGTATCTCGGGTCAGCGATTGCCAGTTGAAATATGCGCGCGGCCAGCATAAGATTTCGAAGCCTCGATAATTCGAGGGTCACGAGTACCCCGCCGGATCGCCGTTCCCTGTGGTGGCTGTAGCTCAGTTGGTTAGAGCGTCTGACTGTGACTCAGAAGGTCGGCGGTTCGAATCCGCTCAGTCACCCCATTTACTAAAACTGGTCGTTTCGCGCGAGCGTCAAACGGCGAACGCCATGTCAGCCTTAGACTTAACCCATCCGCTTCACGGTTCGTGCAGAGAATTTCCAGAAGCTCCCGCCGGGTTGAGTTGCACGAACCGAGCCACGTTTCCGCGGCATTTTGACTCAAATTGAAGACCTTGAGAGCTAGATCGCTGAAATCCTCGTGGGCCTTGTTGTCCTGCTCCATCTCGCGCCGGACCCGCTCCAGCTCAATCTTGAGCTCGTCGGCCTTCTTCTGGTAGGTCTCCTGCTCCACGTGGCCAGCCAGGAACGCGTCCAGCAGCTTGTTTTTCTTTGCCTCCAAATCGGTCTCTCGGCGCCGGAGTTGAGCGACCACATCCTTGCGGAACGTTGTTTCGTCCTTCATAGCGGCGCGAAGGCTGTCCCGGAACCACTCCGTGATCTCCTCGTTGGGCAACTTAAGTTTCTTGAGTTCTTCGACGATCGCTGTCTCAAGTTTGTCCGATTTCCAGCAGACCAATGGATGGTCAGGCAGCTTGTGTCTGTTGCAGCAGCGATAGTAAACGTGCTCCTTCACCTCGCCGTTCTTCTGCTTCTTGCGCTGCTGCTCACCCGCGAGGGCGCTGCCGCACACGGAACATCTGAAGAGCCCACCCGCAAGCGGTAAGTTGACGTCGCGGACACGGCGATTCTTGCCTTTCAGGATGTCCTGGCAGGCTTGAAACGTCATGACGTCAATGATTGGCTTGTGCTTGCCGATGAACTGCCTTTTGTGCCATGTGAGCTCGCCAATGTAGAAGGTGTTATTGACGATGTACGAAAGCGTGTTCACGCTGAACCGCGGCATGGACGGCATGTGAACGACTCCGTCGCTATGTAGATCCTCGCAGATTTGCTCAAAAGTCTTGCCACCCATCTTATAAGACTCAAAGATGCGCCGGACGATGATTGCTCGCTCCGGGTGAACTTTGATGGGCTCGTTCTTGTCTCGGGGATCATTGACGTAGCCAAAGGGGGCGTGCGTCGGCAGAAGACGTTAAAGGCAGAGGTTGTTCGGAGATCGCAGGGATGAGCGACAAAAAGAAGGTTGTTGCGCCTTCTCGCGGATGCCGCGCATCTATGCGGGTTTGCTTGAGGTTTTTCTGCAACCGGGTTGATTCCCAGCCGCTTAAGAAGTTCGTCCGAAGCGGGCGTTTCGTCAACAATGGCGTGCAGAGAAACGTCCACTTCCCGAAAAACCTGAAGCGCAAGCAGTGCATCAAGTTTCTGCTGCCGGGATTGTTTTGACGTCAATATTCGCATCACTCCCGTGGCGTCGTCTCCCGAGACAAGATTCTCAAGCCCGGGTTTCATGGAACAGAAGACATTGTTTCGCGAACTCGTGCTTAAAATCCGTTGCGTGTAAGAATCGCAACGCTTATTTCAGGTCTTTGGTATAGGTTTCAGCGACAGCGGCGGTAAACGCTTCAGTGCCGAGATTTCCGCCGAGATCTTTAGTGCGCTTGTTCGCTTCCAGGCATTTCAACACTGCCGCTTTCAGGCTTTCGCCAATGTCCACTTCGCCCAGGTAGATCAACATCGTACTGAGCGCGAAGAGCGCCGCAGTCGGATTGGCCAGGTCCTTACCGGCAATATCAGGAGCCGTTCCGCCGGCGGGATCAAACATCGCCAGATGCACGCTGCCGTCCTCCCTATAGGAATAGCTCGCGCTGTCGGCGAGGCCCAGGCTGCCGATAAGGCCCGCGGCGCAATCGCTGAGGAAATCGCCGTATTCATTGGGGCAGACGACGACTTGGACGCTTTCAGGCTGCATGGCGAGCTTGGCCAGCAGCGCGTCAAAGAGAATGCGGTCGTGCTTGATGAACGGATAATTGCGCGCGACTTCATCCACGGCGTCTTCGAACAGGCCATCGGTGGCTTGCTGAATCGTGTACTTGGACGAACTGATGACGGTGCGACCGCGCTTTCCAGCAAGCTGGTAAGCGAACAGAGCGGCCAGCTTGCACGGCAGCTTTTCGATCACGCGCACGGATACGGCGGAGTGCATGCCAATGCGCCGGCCGGCGTCGTCATAGGTTCCACCGGTCGCCACGCGCACGATGTCGATATCGATGGGCTTCTTGAAATTGGTGGGAATGCCGGGAATGGTGACGCAGGGGCGGTGAATAACCGAGAATTGGCAGCGTTCCCGCAGAACTTTGTTGGGGCTCTCTTTCTTGGTGGCGGTCGGGTATTTCAATGCCGCGGAGGTTTTAACCATGCTGGAAAACGCGCGGTCGTAGCAGCCCTTGGCGTCTTTCTCGCGGGCTTCAAGGCTGAGATCAATCTGTTCGATCTCAAGTTTCACAGGCAACGCAGTCAGGACGGTATGGACCGATTTTGACAGTTCCGTCGAAATCCCATCACCCAGCAATTCAGTAATCTTATATGTGGCCATTCAAATCTCCCGTTCTACTGCTTAAGGCAAATCGCGCTTTAAGCCAGTATACCTTTAACCCGCCTGTTCGCTCGCGCTAATTTCAGCCGGCAAAGCGAATAAACATCGGACAAAACAAGCACGTCCGTTATAATACTGCGCTTCAATCCGGTGAGGAACTCACGCCAGCGCATGGGGCATTCAGAAATTACACGCGACAACCCAGACCACTCTTCCGAAAAGGCAACGTGGCTGGATGCGTTGATCTTTGCGGCGATGTTGATTCTCATGCTGGCCGGCCTCGGGCGCTATGGGCTCTATGAGCCCCACGAAGCGCACTTTGCCGGGGTGGGCCGCGAGATGGTCACGCGCGGAGACTGGGTGACGCCGCACTTGAACGGGGCGCCCTATTTGAACAAGCCGCCGTTGCTCTACTGGTTCATCGCGCTCAGCTACACCGTGCTGGGCACCATCAATGAATTCGCCGCTCGCTTGCCGCTGGCTCTGATTGGCTTCGCCGGTTGCGTGATCAGCTGGCAATGGGCGCGCGAACTCTCTGGCATCAAGGCGGCGCGCATGGCTGCCGTGATGCTGATGGCGTCGGCAGGGTGGTATCTGTTCTCCCACCAGTTGATGATTGAACTGCTGCTCTGCGTTCTCTATCTGGCATCGAGTTACCTTCTATGGAAAGCGATCGGTGAACCGGATCGCAGGAAACACTGGGCGGCATTTTATGTGATGGTGGCGCTGAACGTCCTGGCGAAAGGTCCGGTGGGCCTGGCGATGTCGGCGTGCGTGCTCATGGGGTTCGCTGCATGCCGGCGGGATGGATCGCTCTTACGCAAGAGCCGGCCGCTGATGGGCGCGATGATCATCCTGGTGCTGACGGCGCCGTGGCTGACCCTGATGGAACTGCGCAATCCGGGCTATCTCCGTTACGCCTTGATCAGCGAAAACGTGAACCGCGCACTGGATAGACGCTGGCCGCCGGACTACGACGTGGTCAAAGTCGGAGTCATCCCCTTCCTTCTAGCCGGGCTCGTCTGGCTGGCGCCCTGGAGTCTGCTGGCGCCGCAAGTCGTGGCCTACGTGCGGGAGTTCGGGCGTACGACATCCAGCGGCACCGCGAAAAACCGGGACGGAATCGCCATTCTGGCCCTGACCGCACTGGTTCCTTTGCTCTTTTTTATTCCCATTAAGGCCAGGCTCGTCTACTACCAGCTTCCGCTGCTGGCGCCCGCCATCATCCTTGTTGCTCTTTGGTTTGCAGCGGCGCATCAGGAGCGCTATCGCCGGGGCCGGCTGGGCGCCGCAATGGCATTTGTGGTGGCGGGGCTGGCGATCGGCACCGGTGGATTCTGGGTCCCTGGTGTCATTGAAACCATCCGCGATCTCAAGGCGGCGCCGGGCACGGTCGCCGTAGTTGACAATATCGCATTTATACTCGGAGTGGCCATGCTGGCGGGCGGAGCGCTCCTTTATAAGGGGCGTCCCGGCTGGGCCGTGCTGGCGACCGTCTCGATATTCTTTCTTGCCAGCCTGCATAATTTAGAGGGCTTCCTGGCGTTCGACGCCGTGCGCTCTTCGCGCCGGGTCGTGGGGAATTTGCGTGACAAGGTCGGGCCTGAATGCATCTGGATCTCTGAAGGATCGAAAGAAGTGGGTGCCAGTGCCGGTATTGGTTTTTACCTGGGCGTGGACGCTAAAGGGCGCGCTCGCCATGTCTATGTCATGAAAGACGGCGACATCAATCACCGCGCCCCGCCCAAATTTCCTTACGGCGAACCCCATTACCTGATCGATCAGACGCAGCTGAATGAATTCTGGGTGCTGGACAAGCCGGTCTTGTTTGTCACTGATTTTCAGCGCAAAAGCTGGGAAAGCGATCGGCCCAGACTCCCGACATCCGCAGCGACACATAGCGTCGAAATTCCCGTCTCCGGGCATCGCCGCGTATACGCCAACGAGGCCGCCTGGAAGCTCCTCAAAGACATGAAATAGCGAGCTTGAATGCACACGTTCGTCATAAAATATGGTTTCCGATCATGATATAAGGTGGGCGTTTTCAACGATTTAGGTAACCCTTCAGTGAAAGTTCACGAAAAACGAAGTTTTTTGGATGACTTTTGTACACCCTATGGTAAGGTCTCGCCTCTAGCTCATTCATAAGCAAGCCTTTGGCGTTGGACGTTATGTCCAGATCACTGGCGTGTTGTTGTAAAAGCATTGAATTTAGACGTTTAAAGCAGGGCAAACGGGAGGGGTGAAGATGCGGTGTATGCGGAGCTATCTAGCGGTTCTTTTGGCCGCGATGGTGTTCGTCGCGATTCCTGCGACTAAGGCTGCCGATACGAATGCCGAGCTCGAGAAGCTTCGGCAGGACATCGACGACATTCGCAAGAAGCTAAATCAACCGGCGCCTGGCATGCGCAGTTCGGTGGATAAAGCGGTCGACGGCAAGTATGGCCCGAACGCTGCCGTGACGACGAAATCGGGCAAGCTGACGATCTCGGGTCTCGTGCAGGTGTGGTACTACTCCATCGAGAACGACAACAAGGGCCTCTTCAACGGCACCAACGAAGGCGGCACGATTCTCGACACCAACGAAACGCAGGACAATGACAGCTTTGCCATTCGCCGCACCGAGATCAAATTCACTGTCGACATTCACGAAAATGTGACCGGCGTGATCATGATCGATCCGGCTCGCGAAGTCAGCAGCCGCCCGAATCCGTTCGCCAATCAGGGCCTGATCAAGCGCCGCAACAACGTCGCTTTCCAGGACGATGGCGATCCGGTCGGCAGTCTCGCGTCGGTGTCGGCTGTTCAGCAGGGTTCGGGTACGATCCCGCGCTTGCTGCAGGATGCCTACGTCAATTTCCACGGCATCATCCCGCACCACGATTACAGCATCGGACAGTTCAAGCCGGCGTTCGGCGAAGAAGGCATTCGCAGCAGCGCGCAGCTCGATTTCGCGGAACGCTCGTTCGTCGGCCAGCTCGGCGACAAGCGCGATCTTGGCATCCAGATGCACGGCACGTGGTGGGACGACCGTTTCCAGTACTGGATCGGGGCGTTCAATGGCGCTGGCAACTACTATGGTTCGGCGGGCGACTTCCAGAATCGCTCCGATGACAACGACGAAAAAGATTTCAGCTACCGTGTATTGCTCCGCCCGTTGTGGAAGAACGAAACCTGGGGCAGCATCGAACTGGGCTTCTCTTCGATCATGGGAACGCACGGTGAATCGGCGGGACAGAATCCGCTGGAAAACCCGGTCAATGGGTTGAACCGCAATCAGAGCTGGGCCATCCGCCACGCGGGCTGGATGAGCTACATGCCGGGCGGCCCGGTCAAAGGTTTGTGGCTGCGCGGCGAGTGGGGCTACATCAAGGATCGCCACGCTCCCGGATCGGTCCTCGACATTGCCAACGAAGTCAATCAGGATGCCGGCAAGCCGTTCAGTTCCACGGGCTGGTACGCCGCCATCGGCTACAAGATGCAGGACAGCATTTTCGCCGATTGCAATTATAGCTGGCTCAAGCCGCTGGAATTCCTGGCCCGCTACGACACGTTTGAGAACGTTCACGTGGCTGACCTGAACGTCGCCAACCACACCGACAACTTCAAAACCAACGTCTGGACCGCCGGCATCAACTACTACATCAAGGGACACGATGCCAAGATTCAGTTGAACTACAACATTGTCGATGACCCGGAAAGCAATAACGAAGCACGTCCGTTCCACGACGTCCGCAACAACAGCTTCGTGGTCAACTTCCAAGTCGCGTTCTAAAAAAGACGGCTTCACACAGGATTAGAAACCGGGCGGCCTTTTAGGCCGCCCGGTTTATTTTTAGAAAAAAAGCCCGCATCGTAACGGGCTTCTTGTGGCATTCGAAACCGGACTTTCAAACGTCAGCGCGCGTCCATTCACCGTCGATCAAGCGCCAGCCGTTCCGCAAATTCTTATCGCGCAATTGCTCCGGGAGCAGTTCCTGTGGCATACTCTGGTACGCCACCGGGCGGGCAAAGCGCAGGATCGCCGCCGTGCCCACAGAGGTCGACCGCGATTCGGTAGTCGCTGGATAAGGCCCGCCGTGGTGCATCGCCGGGCAGACCTCCACTCCGGTCGGAAAACCGTTGTAGATCACGCGGCCGGCCTTGCAGGTAAGAATATCAATCAGAGTCTGGTACTGCGCGACATCACTGGCGGTTCCGTGGATCGTCGCGGTGAGCTGGCCGTCCAGTGAGCGCGCGAGAGACTCGGCTTCCGCTATGGATTCACAGGCCACAATGACAGTCGCGGGACCGAAGAGCTCCTCACGGAGCGCATGAGATTTTCGGAAGCTATCCGCGTCAGTCGAAAGCACGCGTGGGGCCGCCTGCGTCGTCAACGCATCCTTCGGCAGCGCGACTTCACCGGCGACACTGACGCCCGGCAGCTTTCGTAATTCTTCCGCGCCGGAGCGATAACGCGCGCTAATGCTCGCGTTCAGCATGTTGCCGATCGGAGCCTGCGCCATCAGCAACGCCGTTTTGTCGATGAAACTCTGGAGCTTCGGCCCCTTCAATCCAAACACCAGGCCGGGATTGGTGCAGAACTGCCCGACCCCCATGGTCACGGATTGCACGAGGCCCTGCGCGATGTCATCGCCGCGTTCGGCTAAAGCTCCCGGCAGAACGAAGACGGGATTAGTGCTGCCCATCTCGGCGTAAACCGGAATGGGCTCGGGGCGGCTGGCGGCGACATTAAAGAGCGCGCGCCCGCCTTGCAGCGAGCCGGTAAAACCGACGGCGCGCGTGAGCGGGTGTTTGACGAGGTTCACGCCGACCGCGGTGCTTGTTCCGTGGATTAAAGAGACGAGACCGCTCGGCATGCCGCATTTTTCGATCGCGCTCTGAACGGCCCGCATGACCAGCTCGGAGGTGCCCGGATGCGACGGATGCGCTTTGACGATGACGGGGTTTCCAGCGGCCAGAGCGGATGCCGTATCGCCACCGGCGGCGGAGAATGCCAGCGGAAAATTGCTCGCGCTGAAGACAACGACCGGCCCGATCGGAACGAGCATGCGGCGGATATCGGGGCGAGGCAGCGGCTTGCGCTCAGGCTGCGCGCGGTCGATGCGCGCGTCCACCCACGACCCTTCGCGCACGAGCTGCGCGAACGCTTTCAGCTGGCCGACCGTGCGGCCGCGCTCCCCGGTGATGCGCCCCTCGGGCAGCGCGGTCTCCTGGACGGCGCGCTGAATCAGTTCGTCGCCGAGGCCGACGATGGCATCGGCCATGGCCTCAAGAAGCGTGGCGATCTCTTCAGGCGATTTTTTCCGGTAAATGCCGAACGCCGATTCGGCGAGCTGCAGCGCCTGGTCGATTTCCGCTTCGGAGGCCTCGTAATAAAACGGCTCCAGGCGTTTGCCAGTGGCGGGATTGACGCCGGCAAAGGTGATGCAGGTGTTCATCGTGTTTTGAACCGGCGGATCGGACGGCTTTCCACCGAGAATAGTGAGCCCGTGCAATTCCATGATTTCTCCAAAAGGCAAGCGCTTAGAGGACGTCGTTGGTCAGTGTGCCGACTTCATCGATGTGGATGCTGATGCGGTCGCCGGCGGCGAGCGTGAATTCATTGGGCGGAACCACGCCGGTCCCGGTCATCAGGTATGCGCCGTGTGGAAAACTGGTCTCGCGGAACAGAAATTCCACGAGCTCTTCCGGCTTGCGTTTCAGGCGGTCCAGCGTCGTGGATCCCGCGAACACCGTTTGGCCGGCGCGCTGAATATCAATTTTGATGCTCGTGGTCGCGGGCGGCGGATCGGAACACAGAACGATGCAAGGTCCCAGCGCGCAGCTTTGATCGTACACTTTGGCCTGTGGCAGGTAGAGCGGGTTTTCGCCTTCGATGTCGCGGGAACTCATGTCGTTGCCGGCGGTGTAGCCGATGATTTTTCCCGAAGCGTTGATCGCCAGCGTCAGTTCAGGTTCGGGCACATTCCACTTGGAATCTTTACGAATGCGCACGCGCTGGCCGGGACCGACGACCCGGTGCGGCATGGACTTAAAGAAGAGCTCGGGGCGCACGGCTTCATAGACCTTGGCGTAAAAATCGCCGCCACCGCCGCCGGCCTGTGCCTCTTCGATGCGCGCATCACGGCTGCGGAAGTAGGTGACTCCGGCGGCCCAGACTTCCTGCTGCCCGATCGGCGCGAGGCATTTGTTCTCGGCAGGCGCGGAATCCATCGGGCGCAGATCCTTGATGCGCTTTTCGAGCATCCCCTGCAGATTGGTTTCGACGAAAAGATCGTCCCAATCGGCGCCGTTCAAAACATACCAGCGCGAACGGAATTCAACGACGGGTCCCTGGGCGGTCTTGTAGAGTTTCACGGCGATAGCACCTCGCTTGAGTTTCCGATTCTGACGGTTCGATTTTAACCGGCGCGCGTCGATTTTCGATTCTAGAATTGGAGCGGAACGATTTATATGGATGAATCGCCCAGTTGCCAAGGCCCCCCGCTGAAGCCGGGGATTGACCTTGGCGTGATGCGGGCGGATGAAGTTGGCTACGGTCTTTTGTGAGCCGACATGAATGCCTGTCCCATCAATGAAAATCCCCCCGCATGAATGCGAGGGATTTTTGTTCCACGAATATTTTGAGGGGCGGAAGCCCCGACTACCGCTACTTGCCCATCAGCAGGCGGACGATGTAGCGTTCGAGTTCTTCGTAGTCGCGGGCGTTGCGGAACTCGGCAATCTTGTCGCCGTCGACTTTTTGAACGATCTCGCACAGGTCTTTGAAGAACTGCAGCGAGTTCGACAGATGCTTCATCGAACCGTCCTGCTTCTGCGTGCGCATGGCCTTGACGTCGAGGCCGACATATTCGCCCTTTTGGCCGAAGCCGCCGCGCGCCAGAACCCAGACCTGATTAAAGGCGCGGCGAATGTTGACAGCGCCAAATGATTTGTCCTGATCGTACTTCAAACCATCCTGATCGTTGAGATGCACGCCCCAGAGTTTTCCGAGCGCCAGACACAACGCCATGTCGTCCGACGGATCGATGCCGAGCAGCATCGAATGCGCCGACTCGATCAGGATGCCGACGCGCTTGGGATCTTTGGACTGCGCGCCCATCGCGAGGAAATGGCCGGGCGTGGGCAGGTACGCGGCGTCGGTCGGTTCGTTCGGCTTCATCTCGCCCATGATCAGAATTGAACTGTCGTATTCGAGCAGCATGTTGAGGTATTCGCTGTAACGCTTGTAGCTTTCGAACGGATCTTTAGCTTCCCGAATGTACGTGCCTTCGCGCGCCGGCCAGAGAACGATGCGCTTAGTTCCGAGTTCCAGCGCGATATCGACGGCTCGCTTGCTGCGGTCGATCGCATACTTGCGGCACTTGGCGTCGTTGGCGGTCCAGCCTCCGTCCACGGTGTTGCCGTGTTCCCACAGGCGTGGCGCCACGAACTCGGCTTCCATGCCCAGGTCCTTGAGCTGCTTCTTCATCGCCTTCACGGCCTTGCTCGTTTCAGCCGGATTCAATTCGGCGGAGCAGACGTCGTCGTCGTGAAACTGGATGGCGTCGAACCCGATCTGCTTGAAAATTTCCATCTTCTGCGCCCACGAAAAATCCTCGCGGACCGGCGGGCCGAACGGATCGGCGCCGGGATGCAGATTCCAGGGGCCGACTGAGAAACGAAACTGCGCTTTGCCAACTTTCATGACGGGCATTTTTACTTTCTCCTTTTTTGAATTGCCAAGACGCCAAGACCAGCAAACGAAATTAGGACTGACGATTCTCAGGCCACAAAATTTCCACGTGCACGTTATTGAATTCGGGATCGTCCCACTGGCCTCGATGGTGGCAGGTCATGCCATCCGGCAGGCCTTTCATTTTAATCTTCTGTCCTTCAGGGATGAGACGGCCGGTCGCTTGAAGCTGGACGAAACGGTTGCAGAGTTCGGCGGCTACTTCCTGATAGGCGGGGTTGACGCGGCGCAGACTGATGTCGGGACGGCCAAACTTGCGCATGCCTCGCGTGTGCAGCCAGACGGTGCCGTCTTCGGTGGCCTCATCTGAAATCAGGATGACGGTGTGGTCGTTCGGGCGCGCTTCTCCGTGATCGAAAAATCGAACGTTGAATTCTTGCGGCCTCCACCAACGCAGGATTTGCGAATCTTTCACGGCCACGCCGCCTTGATCGAGCAGGCAGGCGATCACGCCAACAGTGTCTTTCATATAATTGAGAGTGGGCGGGTCGATGACGCAGCCACGGACCAGCACGCATTCATTCGCGGCCGCGACTTCGCGGCTCATTCCGGCGACCTTGAGATAGTTCCCGAAATAACCGCTGGTGAACGTGTCGAACACGTTGGGATGCGTGCCGCGGTTGTAATGAGAGAGTTTCACGCCTTCGGGAACTCCGTTGGAGCGGTACTTTTTTCGCGACAACGCGAAAGGCTGTTCGAATTCGCCGAAGACGACGTAGATCAGGAAGGCATCGCCGCCGCCCGGTTGGTAGTTCGGGCGCAACCAGGATTCGAGGTCGTCTTCTGGCATGGGCTGCTTCCAACACAAAAAATCTACCACAGAGGACACAGAGGACGGCAATGATTAAGGTGACACAGAATCGAAACGAACATTTTGTGTCGCCCCGCTGGGGCTTGGTACTCTTGAGACTCTTTTCCCAGGGCTACTCATGTATCGCCGCTCTGCGGCTGAACGGCTACGGTGACGGCAAACGGCAACAGACAATGGTGGCTTCGCCCTTTTTGAAGCAGACAGGAATGTCTGCTCCACCAGCGCGAACAACTGACAACTGACAACTGACAACTGACAACTGACAACTGACAACTGACAACTGACAAACTAAACATCCAGCGTCACGACCGAATTTTTCTTCTGTGACTCCAGCGCGGCCGAAAACAGCTTGTGGCTGATCACGGTTTCCTGCGGCGTGGCGCAGCCGAATGAAACGGACTTGGCGCCTTCGCTCAGTTCCTGGCAGAAGGCGGCCCACATTTGCAGGATCGCGTCAGTGAAGCCGAATTCGAAAATGTGTCCGGTGATCGTTTTGAAAAGCGGCGTGTAGCCCAGATCTTCGCTCTTCCAGGCTTGCTGGCCACCGGGCGTGTATTCCATCCAGCGCAGCGTTTTGGGATTCCGCGTGGAAAATTCCATCGAGAGTTTCGTGCCGCGCACGTTTAAAAACCACGTGTCGGTGTCGCCGGGAGAGATGCGTTTGGTCGTGATGGTCATGGGGAACGTCTGCTTTCCGTTGCTCGCGTTGCAGAGCAGCGTGGCGTTATCCCACGTCTCGCAGGCTTCCATTTTGCCCTCTTTGCCGGGACGCTCTTTGACGATTTTACTCAAGCACGCGCGGACGTCCTGCGGAATCCAGCCGAGGCGCAACGGGACGTGCAGCGTGTGCATGCCCAAATCGCCCATGCAGCCGTACTCGCCGTTAAAGCGGATGATGCGCTTCCAGTTGATGGGCTTGGTCGGATCGAGGTCGGACGAATGATGGAACCCGGACTCCACTTCGAGGATCGCGCCGAAGCGGTCTTCTTTCGCGGCGGCGATAATTTTCTGCACGGCGGGAAAGAACGGAAATTCCGAGGAGCAGCGCACGAAGACATTGGGATTCTTCTGGATCGCGGCGAGGATGCGCGCGTTGGCTGCCGCGTCGACGCCGAACGGTTTTTCTCCGAGCAGATGTTTGCCGGCGTTGATGATGTCTTCGTAAATGTCGGCGTGCAGGTTGTGCGGGACGGCGCAATAAATGGCATCGACGTCTTTACGCGCCAGCAGCTCTTTGTGTTCGCCGGTATAAAAGGTGATGCTCGGGAAGTTCTTCTTATACCAGCCGAAGAGTTCCGCATTTTTATCGCAGATGCCCACAATTTCCGGGCGCACGTCAATGTCCAGCAAGTGGCACCAGCGCGCCGCAGCCGAGGCGAACTCGCGGCCCATCAGGCCGCATCCGATGATTCCGAACCGAATTGTTTTCATTGATTTCCTTTCAACACGAAGACACGAAGACTCAAAGACACGAAGAAAATTTGAGTGTTTTGCGTCAATGATTTCATCCATTCCAAGCCGTTCTTTGTGCCTTAGTGTCTTCGTGACTTAGTGTTGAGTCCGTTAGTTTTTCCCGACAATTTTCAGTGCTTCTTCGACGGACGCGTTCCGGTGGACGATCGCCATGAAGGCTTCGGTCATGCCCTTGGGGTTCGGGTGCTGGATCACGTTGCGGCCGTAAACGATGCCGCTGGCGCCCTGCTTCATCAAGTCGATGGTGCGCTGGAAAATCTCGGCATCGGGGGCGCGTCCGCCGCCGCGCGGGAGCACCGGAACGCCGGCGGTTTCGATGATCTGGTGGTACTCGTTGACGTCGTCGCAGGGATCAGCCTTGATGATATCAGCGCCCAGTTCGCGCGCCTGGCGGACGAGCGGCAGAATCTTTTTGATGTCGCCATCGACCATATAGCCGCCTTTCTTTTCGTTCGATTGCATCACGAGCGGTTCGATCATCAGCGGCATGCCGTAGCGGTCGCATTGCGGCTTGAGCTTCAGCGCGTTATCCACGCACGCGGCATAAAGTTCGGGCTGGTCGGGCAGCAGCAGCAGATTGACGACGACGCACGCGGCATCCAGGCGCAGCGCCTGTTCGACGGGTTCTTCAATCATGCGGCTGATGAGGTAACGCGGAAGTTTCGCGCCGTAGACATTGGCGATGTCGGTGCGCAGAACCAGCGACGGCTTATGCTTGCCCTGAATTTTCTGGAGCAGTTCGGCCTGTCCGACAGTGAGCTGAATGGCGTCGGGGTTTGCGGCGACGATGGTCGCGATGGCCTTCTGCATGTTTTCAATGCCGGCCAGAAAGGAGTACTCATTAAAGAAGCCGTGATCGATGGCCACGTCGAAACATTTTCCGGACGACGCGAACAAGCGGTTGAAGCGAGCTTTCCAGTTTCCCATTTTTTAGTCTCCAGATTCAGCCGAATAAGCATGTCATGACAAGTCGAAAAGTGAGTATGTCGCACTGGCTTTTTACGAACAGAAGAAAGGGCCCTTTTTTCAAGTTCCCGTTTTTCTTAGACCGTCGTGACTTGAAGCGGCTGCACCATGATGACGGGTGTTTCAGGTACGCCGATCGCGCCGCCGACGTTGCTGTTCTGCGCTGGAATGTTCTGCTCGAGAACAAACGGGCCCTGCGCGACGTACAGATCGACCTGCAGCGAGTTGTTGGCTCGCGTGGGCGCGATCACGTTGGCGCTGCCCAGGCGCTGAATGAGATGCATCGAGCGAACCACGCGCAGCAACGGAACGCCAGGCTTGATCGAGAGCGCCAGCGCGACGGGCAGCGGAGCCGACGCGCCGCTGAAGCGCTGGCGGCCGCCATCGACGCGGAGCTTGAATTGCTCAGCCAGCGTGTGGAATAGCGAGCGGTTGTTCAGATCCATTTTCTCAAGGTTCGGAACGAGCGACGCGTGAATCCACGTGTATTCGAAAAAAGTCGGGACGCCGTTGACGCGCCGCATGCGTTCGAGTTTGACCCAGCCGCCGGCCGGATCGCTTCCTTCCGCGAGCAAGCATGTCGGAACGCGTTCGACGCTGAGTACGCGGGTTTCAACTTTTAATTTCTGAGCCGCGAAGGCGTCGCTGGTTCCCGTCAATGAAAAGAGGCCGATGGGCAGCGGCGGTTCGGTTACGAACGCTCCCTTGCCGCGGTGCTTGTGGACGAGGCCCTCGCGCACGAGGCCTTCGAGAGCTTGGCGGACGGTGGGGCGGGTGACGCCGTACGCGCGGCAGAGTTCATGTTCGCTGGGGAGTTTGCCGCCAACGGTGTGGACCTTGCGGGCGATCTCCGAGCGTAGGATGTCCTGAAGCTGGTGGTAGAGCGGAACCGGCGACGACATATCAAGCTGCATGATACCATCCCTCGCTAGATACAGTTCCCATTTTTAGCTGCCGACCCCGGACCGGCTTCCGAGGCGGAGCGCGGAGGAAGGGACAACCTCGCGCTATGGATGAGTCTGCTTTAGTTACACCGCATCCTGTCATGTTGTCATGACAAGTCAATCAATTTATCAGAAAGAGTTTAAGGGTCAGAACGGGTGGGTGAAACGGTTCGCTTCATAGGACACTACACCGCTCGTGACGGATGTGGGACATAATTTAGCCTGTCACGTTTTATTTTTACGTGCTGGATTGCAGGCAATAGTGAGAAGCTCCACTTCACCTGCAGTAACATCCATAACTCGCTCGGGAATTGACAATTCTCGATTCGTAAATAAATCGGAACCCATTACTCCCCGCTCAATCGACTCTAGACCAAACCCTCCAAAGAAGTCGATTGTCCAAATACCTAATGATGAGCCTTCAAGGCGGGTGGCCGCCGTCTAACCGACCGCACTAGCTTGCCTTCGGGTGGGTGCCACCCGTCTCGCCGTTGAGACGGGTGCGGTTGGGCTCGGAATTCAGGGTCGGCGGGTGGCCGCGAGCAGTGGGTGGCAAGGAGCAAACGGTGGGGCTGCTTGCTCCTTGGCACCCGCAGCGCTCTCTTTTGATTGAAACGATCACAGTTACTTCGGCGCTTTGCGTTTCTCCACAGCCTTATGCACTGTCTCCTGTAAATAGCGGGCGTCCTCCGCGTCGAGCGACTTCGGGACGAAACCGTTGCCGACGACGCTTTCTCCGAAGAGCACTTCGAAATAGGCGCACGCGCCGAGGTACTGTCCGGCGACGCTGGCGTGGTGGCCGTCGTAGGCCAGCGTCTGCTTGCCGTCTTTGCCTTTGCTCCACTTGTACCCTGCGTGGAGTGAATGTTTTTCGCTCGGCGCAGCGGGAGGTTCGGCTTTTTTCGGATCGAAATCCGCTTCCGGTTTGAAGCCCCACGCGGGGTCGGTGTCAGCCAGATAAAAGGCGTCGCCAGAGGGAATGATGCGGGTGCCGAGCTCGGCGGCGAGGGACTCGTACGCTTGGGTCAGCCCCTCGTACATGGCCTTCTGCGTGTCCGGCTCATCGGGTTTGGCAGGCTTTTTGGTGAAGCGCGGATCGTCAACCCGGTACGCCCAGGTCTGATGAACGACGATCTCGGCTTTGGGCTGAATCTTCTTAATGAGATCGACGAGATGGCGCGCAAACGGGCGGTAGGTGGAACGGTCGTGGCTGCGCAAGCTGTACTGCTGAATCGTGATCACGTCGAAGGGTTCGGCCTCCAGGATCTGCTTCAGACTTTTCCCATTATAGAGCGCCTTTTCGTCCGTCGGATCTTTCTCCGCGCGCTCGACGCGTTCCCAATGCTGCGCCAGAGAAGCGCCGCCAAAGGTGGCCTGCTTAAAGACCAGAGTGTGCCCGGCGGCCTTAACGATTTCCGGCAGAAACGTCGTCGCGTTCTGGGAGAAGCTATTGCCAATCGTGAGCAGGCGGACTGTTTTCTCGCCGGCGCACGCCGCAATGCTTGCGATGGTTAGAACGATCGCGGCGAGCAGGCGGGCCTGAGGTTTCAGCATCACATTCATGAGTCTGTTCCTGTTGAGAATGAGGACACTCAAGGGTACACCGCATTCAATGATTTTTCAGATACTTGATGGAAGGGGAGGGCTGTCCGATGGCGCCCAGAAATTTATTAAAGCGCAGGCTGTGGTTCTGAACGCTACTTGAAAGAGTGGCGAAGAAATTGAAACTAGAGGGCATGAGGTACGCATCGGGAAAAATTCTTGAATTGATCGGGCTGGTCATCGTGCTCGCCGCACTGCTCGCCGGCTTGGGATTGACCAGCGACGGCCAGGCGAGCATGGGTAAAGAGATGGCGCTCTTGGGCGTCGGCGGAATGGTGTTCACGCTGGGCTGGATGATCGAACGAGGCTCGCCGTCTTAAAAAAAAAACCGACTATTAAGATTGAAGAAATTGCTACGCCTGCCGTCAATGTTTCCACGGCAATCATCTGGATCAAGAATTCAAGGCGATCAGCCGATACTGAGCCGTGCGGTTCGAGTATCACCATCACCTAAACGGGAGGGCATCACGACGTGCGACATTTTTTCTTGGGAGCGATTGTTCTGGGACTGGCGCTGACGGTCGTTTCACGCGCTGACGAGAATGCAGCGAAATGGGGCGAGGCGCATCCAGGCGCGAAAAATAAGCTGCTGATGATTTTAAATGAGAACGCGAAGCTGAAGGACAGCCTGAATGACCTCGTGAACGACGACGGCGCAATGATGAATGAGTTCATTCTGTTTCTCGCGGCCAAGGGCGACCGCAACGTGAACGACTTCCGGGATAAGGCCGGCAAGGAAGCGAAGCCGATCAAAAAAGCGCATGCAAAATCGCCCGAACAAATGCGCGCCTTCCGCGAATGGATCCGCTCGTTCGAAGCCGACGCGACCGCACTGGCGCAGACGAACAACGGACTGAAGGATATCATTTCCGAGGCCTCCGCGACCGCGAAGGATACGAAAAAGAAAAAGAAGTAAACGCCAAAATCCGAACGCCGGGTTCATCCTTGAGCCCGGCTAAAAAAATGTAGGCCTTCTTGCGGCACCCAAGTCTAACGTTACATCCAGTTTCATGGCCTGTTTAGATTGCGATCGCGCAGCGGTTGTTTTCAAACGTGGACTGAGATCAGAACCGGGTGGCAGCGGAGCGGCTAAACGTGCAAACGATTTCCGGACGGTACCGAAAACTGCATGCCAATTTTAACGAGCCGAAGGCGCTCGAGCCGCACGAATTCATTCAGCTTTCTGAGTATCTCGAAAACCTGCAGGATTGTTACAACGAGGCGGAACCGCTGCTCACCCGCGTGCTGTTCCATGCGGAGAAAGCCGGAACGTGCGGCATGGGCCGCTGTGCGCATCTACGCTTGAATCTCGGGCGCACCTATCTTTTCCAGGGCCGCTGCATCGAAGCGCGAGCGGCGTTCAAGCGGGCGATGGATCTGGCGCGCGACGCGCGGGATGCTGAAGCCGAAGCGGAAATCGGACGCTTTCGTCTGATGTTCGAGATGCTGTCGTAGTTTGTGTCTAAAGTCTGGAGTCAAAGGCCCAGATTTCAGGGCTTGAGCCACTCGGCCGATTTCGCTTTCGTGAGGTTCTCCAACCAGCGTGCCGGTTCGAACATCGCGGCCTCGGTCGAGCCCGCAAACTGACTCAGCGATTCCAAACGCGAGAATACTTTAGTGAGTGCCGCCTCGTGCTCGCGGTCGATGCCGCCGCCGATCGCAATGCAGCGGATATTCATTTTCTTCGCGCGTTCCGCCACGCCCGCGGGCGCTTTTCCCATCAGCGTCTGATCGTCGAGCATGCCTTCGCCGGTAATGACGAGACTGGCGCCGGAAAGGGCGGCGTCGAAATTTAGTGTGTCGAGAACCAGATCGATCCCAGGTTTAAGCGTGGCGTTCAGGAATGCAAGACACCCCGCGCCCAATCCGCCGGCAGCCCCCGCGCCTGGAATTTCAGCGACGTCTTTGCCCAGATCTTTCTGGATCATCTTCGCGTAGTGCGCGAGCGCCGCGTCCAGAATTTTCTGGTCTTCCGGCGTCGCCCCTTTCTGTTTTCCAAAAATGTAAGTCGCGCCTTGCGGACCGCAGAGCGGATTGCGGACGTCGCAGGCCACCGTCACGGGAACGGATTTCGCGCGTGAATTCATGGCCGAGATATCAATGCGCGCCAGCCTTGCGAGCGCGGCGCCACCGGGTTCGAGCGGCGCGCCATTGGCATCCAAAAAGTGCACGCCGAGAGCCTGCGCCATTCCCGCGCCGCCGTCATTAGTGGCGCTGCCGCCCAGTCCGAGAAGAATAGTCATGCCGCCGCTTTCGTGTTCGAGCGCGGCGAGTATCTGATCGCCGACACCGAGCGACGTCGTGAGCTTGGGATCGCGTTCGGCGGCGCTGATGAGATTAAGCCCGCTCGAAGCGGCCATCTCGATAACCGCCAGTTCGCCTTTGCCAGCAATCACTTTCGGCAGAATCGCGAACGTGGCGGTGCGCGGAGATTGCAGCGGCCCGCGAGAAGCCGCGCCGACTTTCAGTGAGCCGGGAACCTGTGTGGCCAGCGCATCAACGAGGCCTTCTCCACCATCGGCGAGGACTACGATTTGACTGGAGATACCGACGCTTTGCAGGCCGCGCGCGATGGCTTCGCCGGCGGCTCTGGACGACAGCGTGCCTTTGAACGTCGCGCAGGCGACGACAACTTTGGGCTGTGAAGAGGATGGACGAAGGCTGGTCACGCGGTCTCGCTTTCGAAATTCAGTGGCTCATATTTTAGTGCAGGCCAAAACCCTTTTCACGCTGAATTCAACGTTGGCTTTCGTGCTCGTCGTCGTCAGCGTCACTGTCGTCCTCGCCAACTTTGGGCTTGCGCTTGATGACCGCCTTGGAGCGCGCGGGCAATTTTGCCGCTGCGGCGGCTTCCGGATTGGCGGCCAGTTCTTCGGCGAGCGCTTTTTGTTTTAGATGAAGGTAATAAAGAAAACAGGCCCATGCGGCGAAGGCAAAAATTTGGCCGAGCGTAAACGCAATGAGGTCGGGCCACGGCGATTTCAGGCCCAGCGGCCCGCCCCAGGGAGCCGATCGAATTTTGTCATGGTTTTCCGGAAACACAAATCCGAGTACCAGCGCGGCTATGACAAAACCGCCGCTCATGAAACCGACCATGGGGATCACGCCGCCGGGCGGTTCGGAGATTCCTTTGTGTTTCTTCTTCGGATTTTCAACGGGTTTGTCCAAGGGCGACAGTCGCGCGGTCGCCTGTTTTCGGCCACGCGTGGAGAGCGCTTTGACTTTCGATGTCGGCGATTTTTCCGCATCGAACTTGAATACTTCCTCAGTGCCCTCCATCACGATCAAAGGCTTGCCGCCGAGCGGCTCGATTTTCTGGCCCCCCAGAAAGCGGTACTCCTCACTGCACCACGGACACTTGATGATGTCGCCGGTTTTGCGGTCCGCCACATCGAAGAGGACCTGCCCGCAGGCACACGTGGCTGTTTGCGCAGAGGAGGACATCGATGGCACGGATTCCGGGGGTTGACGCTCAGCGTTTCAAATCAAAGTGTTGGAACAGCAAGATGATGTTTTGTGCGGCCCTGGTACGCCATCGCTATTTTCAGCAATCCCGCCTCGTCGAAGTCCTTGCCCATCAATTGCAATCCAATCGGCAAACCGTTGGCTGTAAAACCGCACGGAATCGAGAGGCCGGGAATGGCCGCCAGGTTGGCCGAAATGGTGAAAATGTCCGAGAGATACATCGAGAGGGGGTCCGACGATTTCTCGCCGATTTTGAATGCGGCCGTGGGCGATGTGGGGCAGACGATGGCATCGACTTTTTCAAACGCCTCGGTGAAATCGCGTCTGACCAGCGCGCGAACTTTCTGCGCTTTCAGGTAGTACGCGTCGTAATAACCGCTCGAGAGCGCATAGGTGCCGAGCATGATGCGGCGCTTCACTTCGGCACCGAATCCTTCCGCGCGCGATTTAGAATAAAGATCGACGAGATTGACTTTCTCCTTCGTGCGGTGCCCATAATGCACGCCATCAAAGCGCGCCAGATTCGACGAGGCTTCCGCTGTCGCCACCACGTAATAGACGGCCACCGCGTAGTCGGTGTTCGGCAGCGAGACCTCTATTGTTTCGGCGCCCAGGGCTCGGTATTCCTCAATGGCAGCGCGGACCGCGCGATCCACTTCGGGGTCCGTGCCTGGAATAAAATACTCTTTCGGAATTCCAAGTTTCACGCCTTTAAGGCTGCCGGGCGCACTCAAATTGTAGAGTTGTTCCGGCACTGGCACGTCGGCGCTGGTCGCGTCGAAATCATCTTTGCCGGCCATAATGCCGGTCACGAGCGCCGCGTCGGCCACTGTGCGGGTAAAAGGTCCGATCTGGTCGAGAGAACTGGCGAAGGCAATCAGACCGTAGCGCGAAACGCGGCCGTACGTCGGCTTGAATCCCGTGATGCCGCACAATGACGCGGGCTGGCGGATCGAGCCGCCTGTATCGGAACCCAGAGCGACCGGCACGATCGCCGCGGCGACGCTGGCGGCAGAGCCGCCCGACGAACCGCCGGGCACGCGGGTTAAATCCCACGGGTTACACGTCGTAAAAAAGGCCGAATTTTCGGTCGAGCTGCCCATTGCGAACTCGTCGAGATTGGTTTTGGCGATGGGAATGCCGCCCTCATCGAGCAGGCGCTGCACGGCGGTCGCCGTATAAGGCGGCACGTAATTTTCAAGAATCTTCGACGAGCAGGTTGTACGCGAGCCCTTCAGGCACAAGTTGTCTTTGAGCGCGATGGGGACGCCGGCGAGCCTGCCGATTTTTCCGGCCGCCACATCGGCATCTACTCTCCTGGCCGCCGCGCGCGCGATGTCGTCAAGAATCGTATTGAACGCTTTAATCTTGGGGTTGAGCGCGTTGGCGCGCTGCAGTGACGCCTCGGTGATCTCCATGGCCGAGAATGTCTTGGCGCGGATTCCGGCAACGATTTCCGTCGCCGTCAAAGGTACAGATTGCATTGCCACGCTCGTCCTCCGTTTTCTGAACCCGCACATCCTAATAGTAAATTTTTAAGTTTAAAGTTTATCCACCGGTGAGCGCGAGTCCGTGAGCGCCGTTCAATCCACTTTCATGAGCAGCACGCTTTTCACATCCATCACTTTTTCGCCGGGCTTCTCCTGAGCGGAGAGAATCACGGTGTTCGCGCCGGCGGCAAGTTTCAACCGCCCCAACTTGAGCGGCATCCACACCGCGAGTGGAACTTCGCTGCGTTTGAACCGGTCATTGGGATCGGTTCGGATGGCGATGGCTTCCTGCTTTGCGGCGGTGCTCACACGCGCGCCGCTTATTTCAAGACTCACTTTCGAACCCACATCGTTCGCCTCGCAGCGGTAGAGCACCGTGATTTCATACGTCCCGGCGGTGATCACGTCGATGTTCCAGCGGATCGTATCGCCCGGATCGATCCAGTTCGTGATCCAATCGTGCGCATCGCCAGGAGCGCCGAAAAATTTCAGTGCGCCGCCGAATTGCGCGTCTGTTGCGCCTAAAATTGACGGATTCTCTTCTTTGTGTCCAACGGGAATGGGGCGGGCTTTGAACGGCCGCTCTTTGGAAGCGCGCGCGAACCACTCCGTGTAGGCATCCTTCAATCTCGCGAATTCCGCAGGATGGTCGGCGGCGGTATTTTTGTCCTCGCCAGGATCGGTCTTCAAATCATAAAGTTCCATTCCGTTAATCAGGCTGTAGCGCTGCGTGCGCGCCGCACCGGGGAAGGGCCTATCGCTTGAGTTGGTAAAAACGATGCGCTCGGCGTTTCCCGCCTCTCCTTTAAGGAGCGGCCGCAGGCTGAAGCCATCCATTCGCGCGACAGTGACATCAATGCGGCAGAGGTCCAGCAGCGTTGGCAGAAGATCCACATGCGCCGCAATGGAGTCGACCACTTTGCCGGCGGGAACATTTTTGGGCCAGCGGATAAAACACGGCACGCGCACACCGCCCTCGTTGATGCTGCCCGCGCGGCCTCGCAGTCCCGCGTTGAAGCGCTCGCGATCAGGTCCGGTGGCGCTGAGAAAAATCACGATCGTGGAATCGGCAAGGCCTGCGCGCTCAAGGCCATTCATGATCTTGCCGATGTTATCATCCAGATTGGCGATCATCGCGTAGAGCGTCGTGAGCGGCTCCGCCAGATTCAACGCCTTCACCGCGTCGTGCCATTTATCGGGAACCTGATAGGGCGAATGGGGCACGGGGTACGCGAGATAGAGGAAAAACGGCTTGGTCTTCTTCGTGGCGATGTAATTCTGGGCCATCTCGCTTAGCGCATCGGTCATATAACCGCGAGTCGGCATCCCTTTGCCGTTGAATTCAAGAGTCGTGTTGAAATAGGTGCTCCAATGCGCGGGCCGAAAACCGATGTAATCATCAAAACCCTGCCCGTGCGGCACGGTGGGAAAGTGCGAACCCAGATGCCATTTGCCGTACATCGCGGTGTGGTATCCCGCGCGCTTGAAAATTTCCGCGGCCGTGATTTCTTCGGCCGGAAGAGTCTCGCGGCCTCCCGAATCTCCTGAGACGCCGGTTCGCAAGCTGTCGCGTCCCGTGAGCACACTCGCGCGCGATGGTGCGCTAAAAGGCGACACGTAAAATCGTGTGAACTCTGTTCCTTCTTTCGCGAGCTGATCCAGCGCGGGCGTTTTCAAAATCGGGTTGCCATGCAGACTGAGGTCGCCAAACCCGAGGCCATCGGCGACGATCAGAATAACGTTGGGCTGAGGCGCAGCCTCACCCGCGCGGACGGCGAAGCACATAAAACACGACACGTGACAGATGAGCAATGACACGTTCAACCAACTTTTCATTGTTCATTTTCCATGCTGTCGAGATTTCAATCGACGTAGCCGAGGTCCGCTAGACGCTGTTCGACCAGCGCCTTTTCCGCATCGGAGTACACATCGGCACCGCCCTGCGCCTGGAACGAGGACGCCGCGCCGCTGGTGAGAACCAGCCCGCTGGTAAAAAATTCAGTGAGCACGCTGCCGGTCATGTCGTGGGGCACCGGTTTTCCCAGCGCGGCGAGAACGGTCGGCGCAATGTCGGCGATTGACGCCTGGGCGGTTTTCCCCGCGTTTACACCGGCGCCATGCAGAACGAAAAAACCCTCGGGGCGATGCGTGCCTTTGTAATTCTCATCCGGAATTTCCACCGCCGGACCGAATGACAGTTTGCGGACAAAATTGATGCCGCGAGCCGGCAGCGCAAAAACATCGGGAAAATCAAACGCGCCATGGCGCGGATACGCGTCGGCGAGCGGCATCAGTGCATCGAACAGCGGACGGCCAGAATGCGGACTCTTCTGCTTCCCGAGCGCCTCGACGATCTCGCGCGCCAATGTGGAGGCATCCTCGTTGACGACGCCGTGCGGCTCACGGCCGATGCGATTGAAATAAATGAATCCGGCGATCGCTTCGAACGGCATGTACGCTCGCGTACTTTTCCAATCCACCGCGATGCCGAATCCTTTCTGCAAGCGCTGCCCGGCGACCCGTTTCAATGCCGCGGTGGCTTGAGTCAGTAGCCCGCCCCGTTTCAGAAATCCGAGATCGGCGAGCAACCCGTTGACGCGGACGAGTTCGTGCACCGGTCCGTGTCCGTGATCGCTGCAGCCGAAAACGAGCGCGCCTGATGCGTGCGGCAGCGACAGGATTTCCCCGAGCATCTCGTCCAATCGCGCGAAGAATTGATCGACTCGAGCCGCTCGCGCGGCGTCCTCCCCGCGCGTTGCCGGATCGCACCAGCGCCATGCTTTATGAAAGAGGGGGTCGGTTTGCTGGTAATAAAGGAAGAGCACATCCCAGGGGCGCGAGGTGGCCAGGTACTTGTTCAGTGCGTGAGAATTTTCGAGCTCGTCCTGCAGGCTGTCCATACCGGCGCTGAAATCGTCCCACTGCGTCCAGTCTTTGCCGGTGCCCGGATCGCGAATGCGCTCGGATTTGAAATTGAAATCCGGCACGCGGCTGAGGACTTCTTTCTTCAATTCTTTCGGCCAGGTGAATTCCGCTTCGGTCGATGGCGTTTCAAAACCTGTTACCGCAAAGCCGTGTTTCAATTCGCGCGCGGGGTAGCTCTGTGGCTGCCCGACCACGCCAACATGCAATCCGCTCTCATCAAGAATCTGCCAGACCGTTTTGTGCGGAACATCTTCAGTCGTATTGAGCCGCGTCTGCTGTGCGCGTGGATCGAAGCGCCGGAAATTCATGACGCCGTGCACGCCGGGGCTTTTTCCCGTGGATAGCGTTGTCCATGCGGCCGCCGTGTGTGCTGGAATGGTCGAGTGCAGCACGCCGCTCACGCCGCCGTTCATCAGGCCTTTCAGGTTCGGCATGCGCCCGCCGTCCAGATGCGGCTGCAGAGATTCCAGATTCACGCTGTCCAGCGCAAGGATCAGAATTTTGGTGGCGGTGCTCAAACGGACTCCTTAAGTACGGTCGCTCTTCCCCCTCCCCGAGGGAGAGGCCGAGCGATTTTCAAGCAGTTGAAAATACAGGTGTTCGGTGCGCTCTGCAATTGCGGCGGCGGTGAATTCGCTCAGGACTTTAATTTTTCCAGCCGCGCCCATTTCCTGTGAGCGAGCTGTGTCGGCGAGGAGCGAAAGCGCGGCCTGCGTGAGTCCTTCGATATCGCCGGGCTTGACGAGGATTCCCGTCTTTCCGTCCTCGACGACTTCGCGCGTGCCGCCTACATCGGTCGCGATGACGGGCACGCCCAGGGCGCCGGCCTGCTTGAGCACCGTGGAACTGGCTTCGCGCGTGATCGACGTCAGCGCGAGCAGATCGAAACTCGCCATGACATTGATCATGTCTCTGCGAAAGCCGAGCATGTGAAAACGGGCGCCGAAATTCAGCTTCGCCAATGCCGCTCGGATGGGTTCGTCGAGCGGTCCGTGTCCGGCCATGGCGAAATGAACGTCCGGCCGTGTTGAGGCGATGCGAAAGGCCATCGCGATGAAATCCAGCGGCGCTTTGTCCGGATGAAAATTCGCGACGAAGCCAATCAATGGCGTGTCGTTGCTGAGCTTTAGTTCCGCGCGCACGGAGCGCTGCACGCTGGACGGATTGACGAATTCCTGCGGCAACGGCGAATGCAGCACCTCAAGACGCTCGGAGGGCAGCAGTCCACTCTCCGTGAAAAACTTTTTCTGTTCGCCGAAGATGCAGATGACTTGCGCCGTTTTCTTGCGGAAAAGCCAGCGGTTGGCGGAATGATTATGGATGGGATAAATGTTGTGCCGCGTGCGCACGATCTGTGTCGCGGGACTGAACTGCCGCACCGCCAGTGCGCCGATCCAATGATCCTGCGAACCGTGACAGTGATAGATGTCGGGCTTTACTTTTTTTAATAGCGCCCCGAGGCGCCGGATGTCGCGCAGCAACGCCAGCGGTTTGAACCCCTTCGTGAACTGACAGGCCGTGAACACGTCGATGCCGGCGTCTTTGGCGCGCGCGGCGAGATCGCTCTCCTCCACTTTTCCGGCGGTTACTTTTGTGGGCGGACACGCTACCGTGATGCGGTGTGCGCGGGCCGCGAGAGCTTTGCTCAAGGCGAGCACCACTTCGGCCTGGCCGCCCCAATGGCGATGAAAATCGGCCTGAACGATAGTGAGGGTCGGTGGCATTTGTTTTAGAGGGCCTTTGATTCCGCGGCGACTCAGCGGCTATTGAGCAGGACGGCGGGGCTATCGCGGCGCGGCTCTATTTTCCGGGGACCGATTTTTTGTCTTCCATCTCATCGGCCGTGCGTTCTTTAATCTTCGGCGCGATGTACGGTTTCACACGGCGATCAATCGAGGCCATGATGTTTTTCATTTCTTTTTCGGTCATCGTCCCATAGCAGCCGAAAAGAACCTGCTCGCGCTGCGCCACCATGGCTTGGCTCTTGAAGAGCCGTCCCTGGTAACCTTCGACGCCGATGGCCAGTTCGCCGATGGGGCCTTCTTTTTCCATGGCCAGCTTCACGTCTTTCAGCAGGTTTTTCACGGTGATCGCATCACTGGCTTCCGCAAGGAACACTTTGCATTCACGGTTGTCGCTGCGGTATAGGGCCGTGACGCCGCCGGCTTTGAAGACGCCGAGCCCCAGAGGATCTTCTTTGTCGAGCCGTTCGGTCGCCGGAACGCGGCCTTCGTAGGGAAGGTACCCAACGAGATTGATGTCGGTGATGTCGCGCGGAATGCGGTCGGAGATGGCGCGGCCGAAGTTGATCAGCATGGTGCGGCGCGCGGGGTCGGGATTTCCGGTGAGGTCGCGAATGATGATGAGGAAGCGATCTTGCACAATGAACATGCGTTCGCCGTCCACGGTGCCATGCACGCCAATCTTGACGTAGCTGCCGTCGGGCAGAAGGCCGGGCCGCAAATTGGTGTAGGCTCCGTAGGCGTTTTGCTTGCCGGACATTTCGGTCACGCTGACGCGAGCCGCAGGCGGGCGATTGGGAATCCCATATTCGGACACCAGTGTCGAGAGCGTTCCCCATTTTTTCAAAACGGCGAGCTTTTGCTTATTGCCGACTTGAGATTCCAGATCGAGCTCCGGCATCTTTGCGCCCTTGGCGAGTTGGCGGTAGCTGGCCACCGCTTTCGAGGGTGGAAACACTTCTTCAAGAGGAACTTCGGCCTGCTGCACGCCGTCGCTGGTGATGGTGCAGCCGGGCAAAACCAGCCACATCGCAACGGGCAACACGTTGCATAAGAGAATATGCCTTAGATTTTTCACGTGCGTTTTATAGTTCCTTTTTGAGTGAATAGCAATTTTCGTTTATTGGACTTCCCGAACAGGCAATACTTCAAACAACCTGTCTCCAAATTGTTTGGGGTTTGGCATGCTTATCGCACGAGGGTGCAACCGTACGTGGGACGGCATGGGACGGCATGGGAGGGCATTAGCATGAACTCTATATATCGAGTTGGCGTGTTCGATGACATGAATAAGGCCAGGCACGCTGTCGATAACGCCTTGGCGTCGGGCGTCAGTCAGCGCCATATCATGATGGTGATGTCGGACGATCAGCCGCTCAATGAAAAGCCGGTTCGCGTCAATTCGATTGTGCATCCGGGGCAGGATACAACGCGGAGCCAGATTGGTGGCGCTACGGGTGGAGCCGCCGGTGGATTCCTCGGTGCGATGTCGCTTTACCTGGGCGACGTGGCTGAGTCTCATACCGTATTCTATATTGGATTGGCGGTGGCGCTCACGGCCGGAGCCCTAATAGGGGCCTGCGCCGCGCGGTATGCCCCCTTCCTGCTGCGGAGCATGAAAGACAAGCGCTTTCAGGAACTCCTTCCCGCGCATGCCGACTATGACAATTGGCGTTCGGCTTCAGGCGGCGCGATTGGCGGCGCATTTGGTTCCATTGCCGGAACGCTCAGTTCCTACTTGATTGGCGTACCCGATCTGTGGTTTTTCATCACCACAGGTTTATGGGCAGCGATGGCGTCGATTGTTTTTGGAAATTTAACCGGCGCGATGAGCGGGCGGGGGTTGTCGCCACGCGGGGTGGGCAATATGGAAAACCTGGCGGACGGAGAACAGAAAATTCTGGTCTCGATAGATCTGACGGAACAACGCGATAAAGCACCGCAAATCGAAGCGCTGCTGGTCCGAGATGGCGCGCGGTTTGTACGAACCGCCTAGTGAAGTTGCTGAAGAGGGCATGGCCGAGTCGAGGCGTATTGGATGAGGTACTACGGTCAACGTCGGGATAGCGAACACAACTTAGCGTCCGCATCTGGGAAACGGCATCTTTTTGATAGCGTTGAGAGTGCTAACCTATACCGACGTTGACTGTACGTGAAAGTTGGCTAACTAAAATCAAGGAGTATCACATGGTCACAACGTTCGCAGAAGATGTTGAAGAGGCGGTCAAAGAGGTGGGCTCGTCCGTCGAGAAGCACGAACAAGAAGACATGATCACGACGAAAATTGAGAAGGTGACATCGAAAATACCGTCCAGTGTTTTCCTCGGTTTGGGTTTGGCGAGCATCGGCGTGTCGGCGGCGCTGGCGGCGTCCGGAAGAATACGGCAGGCTAATTTCGTGGGCATGTGGGTGCCGACGATCTTGATTCTGGGCCTATACAACAAATTGGTGAAACTGCACGAACCGAGCTAACAATCCGAAGCGCGACCGTAAGGAAGCGCCCTAAGCATTAACAATCCGAAGCGCGACCGTAAGGGAGCGCACTTATAGCAAAAAGTTTAGGCGCACCCTGACGGTCGCGCTTCGGATATGATGGGCGCACGATAATTGGACTCGGGATATTCCGGGTCCTTTCTTATGCCTCAAAGAGTGCATTTAAGGAGTGGCCGCTGTCTGGCGGTACAATCTGGCGGCTTCTTGCTTTACATTCGGTATCTGCGTGATATCTTTCTTCGCTTCAACGGGTTAAGCAGACCGAACGAGCGGCGGCTGAACGGATGGCCGCGCCGTTTCGTACTGCCTGAGTTGGGGGCCGAAGAAAAGAAAAATGGTGTATAAACACGTCTGCATTGAGTCCTTCGGCTACGAACTTCCGCCCCACATCATTACGTCCGCCTCCATCGAAGATCGGCTCGCACCACTCTACGAAAAACTAAAGCTGCCCTACGGCCGCCTCGAAATGATGAGCGGCATCCGCGAACGCCGATTCTGGGACGAGGGCGCCACGCCCAGCCAGGTTGCAGCTCGCGCCGGCGCCAATGCGCTGCGGAATTCGTGCACCAACGCCGATGAGATCGAATGCCTTCTGCACACGTCCGTCTGTCGCGATTTCCTGGAACCCGCCACCGCGACGCTGGTGCATCGCGCGCTGGGATTGGCTAAAGACGCCACCATTTACGACATCTCCAACGCCTGCCTCGGATTCCTGAATGGGATGGTCACGCTGGCGAACATGATCGAGCTGGGCCAGGTCAAAAAAGGAATGATCGTCTCGGGCGAAAGCAGCCGGCAGCTGGTCGAGACCACGATCCAGGGTTTGCTGGCAAAACCCAATCCGACGCGCGATGACATCAAAGAAGCGTTCGCCTCGCTGACCATCGGATCGGGAGCCTGCGCACTGGTCATGGCGCACGACAGCGTTTCGAAGTTCAAACATCAGCTCCTGGGCGGCGCGGTGCGCTGCGCGACCGAATTCAATCATTTGTGCCGCGGCAACGCCGGCAATATGAACACCGATTCGGAGACACTGCTGCAGGAAGGGTGCAAGCTGGCGCGCTACACGTGGGAGAAGACGCAGGCGATTCTCGGCTGGACCAATACGGTTGTCGATCGCGTGTTCTGCCATCAAGTTGGCGCGGCGCATCGCAAGCTGCTCTATAAGTCGCTGGAACTGGACGCTCAGAAGGATTTTTCGACAGTGGAGTTTCTTGGCAATACAGGCTCCGCGTCGCTCCCAACCACCATGGCCATGGGCATCGAACACTCACCGCCCGCGCCAGATACCAAGATCGCCATGCTCGGCATTGGCTCGGGTTTGAATTGTCTGATGCTTGGCGTAAAGTGGTAAATTGCTTACAGCGTGCGGGGGCTGTCGTGCGTGAAGCGGCGTTGAAGGACGCCGAATTTCACCGCAAGGGTGCGGTGCTATTTGCTTGCCTGATGTGGATTTCACGTTATGGTATTCGAGGTTCACAATTGAACGGGGGCGTCCATGGCACGGTGGTACTATTACCCAGGTGACGAAACCAACGTCATGGAGCGGATTCGCAACCGTGCCTTCCGCAAGCCCGTGCCGGATTTTCCCAAGACCATATTGATCGAAACGCAGTTCGGCTGTAACGCCAAGTGCGTCTTCTGCCAGTATCCTCAGGTTGCCGATGTGCTTCCGCGCGGACGCATGAGCAATGCGATTTTCGAAAAGATCGCCAAGGAATGCGCGGGACGCGGCGTTGAACGTTTCATCTTGTGTCTCGACAACGAGCCCTTGATGGATGCGAGCCTGGTCGAAAAGTACGAAATCCTGAAAAAATTCTGTCCGGAAACCATTCGGAATCTGACCACCAACGCCTCACTGCTGACACCGGAAAAAGTGGAGCAGTTGATCGGCTCGGGGCTGGTGGATGAGATTTTTCTTTCGATCAACGGCGCATCCAAGGAAGTCTACGAAAAGATAATGGTCCTGCCGTTTGAAAAGGTGATGAAGAATCTCGATTATTTCTGCACCTGGCTGCGCGAGCGCCCGGAGATCAAAAAAAAGCTGCGCGTGCGCGTCAACACCGTGAAGACGCGGTTGGTGGCGCCGGAAGTTCCCGAGATGACGCGCCGCTGGGAAGCCGAAGGCTTCGAGATGCACGTCATCGACATGGACAACCGCGGCGATCAGCTGGACATGCAGTCCGTGGGGCAGGAAGAGATGAAGCCGAACACGACCTGCCGCCGTCCGTTTCATACCATGGTGCTGACGTGGGAAGGGCAGTCGGTGATCTGCTGTGTGGATTACAAACGCGAAGTGAAACTCGGCAACGTCCACGAACAATCGGTTTACGAAATCTGGAACGGACCGTGGGCCACGCAACTTCGCAAAGAGTACCTGAATCAGGAATTTCAGAATTTACCCACGTGCGCAAAGTGCACGATTAATTCGGATTGAGATGCGGCCTTTCGTGCGCAATCAGGTGGTTGCGTACAGGCGGCTTGAAGAAAAATGGCGCAGCCGGCACCAAAATCTGAAGCAACCTCGACTGAGGATGCAGGCACGTTTGGTAAGATTGCCATCAAGCTGGGCTTTGTCACGCAAGCCCAGCTCGACGAAGCCGTCAGAGCTCAGAGTGCCGCCGCCAAAGCCGGATTGCGCAAACGCATCGGCGAGATCCTGATCAAAAAAGGGTATCTCTCCCCGGAACAGCTGCAGAAGGTCATCAAAGGCCAGACCGTCGCCCGCAAACGCATCGGTGACTACGAACTGATTTCCAAGCTCGGTGAAGGTGGCATGGGCGCCGTCTTTAAAGCGCGCCAGGTGTTGATGGACCGCACCATTGCGCTGAAAATTCTTTCGCCAAAAATGGCGAAGAACAAAGAATTCCGCGACCGCTTTATTCGCGAAGCCCGCTCCGTGGCCAAGCTGAACCACCCGCATATCGTGTCCGGCATCGACGTGGGTTCCGCCGATGGCTACTACTACTTCGCGATGGAATTCGTCGACGGCGAATCGCTCGGGCAGTACATGCACCGCAAAGGCGGGCGCATCAACGAGATGGATACGCTGGAATACATCAAGCAGATCGCACAGGCGCTGCAACACGCGCACGAAAACAATTTGCTGCACCGGGATGTCAAGCCCGATAACGTACTGCTCGACAAGACCGGCAAAGTGGCAAAACTCGCCGACCTCGGCTTGGCGCGCTCCTCTGAAAGCGCCGCCGAAGACGCGTCACTGACGCAGGCCGGACAAGCGGTGGGCACGCCCTTTTATATTTCGCCCGAACAGGCGCGCGGCCGCAGCGACCTGAGCGCTGCGACCGATCTGTATTCGCTCGGCGCGACCATGTTCCATCTGCTGACGGGTCAGGTTCCATTCGATGGCCCGACGGCCGCGGTGATCATGACGCGGCATTTGACCGATCAGGTGCCCAGTCTACGCTCGATAGTCCCCAGTATTTCGCCACCCACCGAACGGATGGTGCTGAAGCTGATGGAGAAGGATCCCGGCGACCGCTACTCGAATTGCGCGGATCTGATCATTGACATCGACCGGATACTCAAGGGCACGGCGGTCATCTCGAAGAAGGACTCCAACAAGGACAAAGAAAAAGAGAAAGAGAAGCCGAAGAAGGGCACCAAGGTTGCGGCCATCGGAGGCTTCGAACGCGACCGCGATCGCGATGAAACAACCAGCAGCGGCAGCTCACTGTCCATCAACACCCGCTTGCTGCGCCGCCGCAAACGCACGAACGACGTGGGTCTGGGCGGACTTGTCGTGCTTCTGCTGATTCTCGCGGTTGTCGTGTTTTTAATGGACCCCTTTGGCAGCAAGAAGAAAAAGCCCGCACTCGAGCCTGCGGTGAATTCAATCGAGATCAAGACCCGTACTCCAATCCCCATGCAGGTTGCCGAGCCGCCCGCGCCGGGAGCGCTGCCGGCGGCGCTGGGAACCACTGCCGAAGGCGTTCGCACCTTGAAGGCGGATTTTGAAACGGCGAAGCACGAAAATTTCGGCGTGGATCCGCTTGTCGGGAAAAGCGCTGGACAGATTAAAATCATCAAAGACGAAGCCGGAAACCATGTCCTGAAACTCGGGCTGATTCGGCCGACCTCGCTGATGGCCAAAGAGTCTGGTTGTATGACACAGCTCTTGTTGCCGCCGGATCTGGTCGTGCCGCGCAACGCCACCGTTACATTCATGGTCCATTTCGAACGCTATTCCGACGCCAATCCGGAAGTGCGCATCTGGTGGGATCACAAAGTTGCGGGCGAGCCGCGCGCCGTGTCTCTGTACAAGATCAAGGATGCCTCGTTCGGAACGAGCTGGGGCAAAGTGCAGTTCCAGCTCAATAAGGCGGAAGCCAAGATGCCCTCGCGCGAATTGGCCAACAGCCCTCAGTATATCGCCATCTACGCGGGCAAGGCCGACGAGACGCTGGAAGTTTACATCGACGATCTGGAAGTGGTTCTGCCGCCAGAAGGCACACCCGACCCGAAGCTCACTAAAGATCCAGCCGCGCCGGAGGGCGAAGCACCCGTGGCCCCGAAGCCGAAGAAGAAGACCACGGAAAACGAAACACCCGTCGCGCCTCCGCCTAAAAAGAAAGCCGTCGAACCCGGACTCTTCGGCGG
>Ga0163155_10000728_pt1 | contig 40370 bp, 33 predicted proteins | sample OliLakLV19SP4G1_FD_148611 | JGI IMG/M metagenome (GOLD analysis project Ga0163155, IMG submission 148611) | Freshwater microbial mat bacterial communities from Lake Vanda, McMurdo Dry Valleys, Antarctica - Oligotrophic Lake LV.19.SP4.G1 | ecosystem: Environmental > Aquatic > Freshwater > Lake >... | reverse complement strand
GCTGACCCGCATGGTCGAGGGGCTCAACCCGAAGGATCTGCGCGGTCTTGTCGACGAGGGCAAAAAGCAGGTCGGCTCCGGCGTCGTTGCGATTGTCGGTGTGACCGAAGATGGCAAGGCGGGTCTAGCAGTCGGCGTCACCGAAGACTTGACCGCCAGTTATTCTGCCGTCGACCTTGTCAAGGTTGGTGCCGAGGCGCTTGGAGGGAAGGGCGGCGGCGGGCGGCCAGACATGGCTCAGGCTGGAGGCCCGGATGGTGCCAAAGCAGGCGACGCGCTGAAGGCCATCGAACACAGGCTCGCAAGTTGAGAATAATCGGATCACGACATCAGCAGCGGTCGAACGGGGGGCGCGGTCCGTAACACTGCGGCCGGGTTCACATGTCAGACGATCGAGCTATTGGCGCCATCTCCGGCAACAGGCCGTCAGGTCGGCCCATCAGGCAAAAACAAGAAACATTAGTCGAGGAACGCCCATGACGTTGACTTTCTCAGCCCGCCCGTTAGCGGCAGCAGCCGCAATTCTCATGGCGTCGGCCGCAACCGCAAAGGCTCAGCCAGCGGCGGACTTCTGTGGTCGCCCGACTGCCGAGCCAGCCGCCTTGGAAGCGGCGGTGGCGAAGGCCGATGGCGTCACGAAGGTCTACGACGGCCCGGAATATTTCGCATTCCAGGATGCGAAGAGCGAGGCGATGTTCACGTTCACACGTCCAGCCCAGGGTCCATCGCACCCCGCTGTCGTGTGCCGCAAGCCGGTCAAGGACGGCGACCAACTCAAACTCCAGATGGAGATCGTGTGTCGCGGAACACCGGCAGGTTGCGCTGCACTCGAAGCGGAGTTCCGCAAGCTGAATGCGCAAATGGAGGCCCACATTCAAAGCGCAGCTGGTGTGGCGACCGGCAAACCGCAGTAACCGTACGGTCCGCGCCGCCGTTCTGCCATGGGATGGCCGTCGTGTTGCCCTGCCGCAACGTCTCCCGCGTGTCGATTCGCAAATCGCCTGGTTTTAAGAGCACCCACGAAAGCCCTCTGATAGCTTGGCAACTTGAGAAGCGGTCGCGTTTGTGGGGTGTCGCGTGGGGTCGTTGCTGTCGCGTTTTTGGATTGCATGTGTCGTCGCGCTGATCGCAGCGATGACGATGGTGCGGCCGGTCGCAGCGGCTGATCTCAAGATTTCACTTGCCGAACTTGCCCGGATTTTGAACGCGACGCTCAAATCGCCAAAGGTGCGCCTGCACAATCTGCCGGGCGGCCTCCTCGACCTGACGCCGTCTTCGTCTTTTAGCCTTGGCGGCAGCACCGTTGCGCTCCAGGGCGTCGAGCCGCGATCGTTTGAAATCGCCGGTGCGACCTACGGCTACTACATCAACGAACTGAATTCGCAGAGCGTGACGATCTCTGCCGTGCCTTCAGCCTTGCGGATCACGATCGTATTCGAAAGCGAATTGCCTGAAGTTGTCGGCCGCTGCATCAGCGGGCTTTGCGTTTCGGCGGCGGCACTTCCCGAACTCGAGTGGCAGGCGCCGTCGGTGACGATTGATCTGACGCCGGTCTGGGTGAACGGCAAGCTATCGCTCGATGCCAAGCGTGTCGATGTCGGCGGATCGTTTGTGCCTCAGTGCCCCGGTGGCGGTTTCTTTTCCGGCTCCGTGTGCCGCCTCGTGTTGCCAAAGGCAAAAGGGGTTGCCGCGACGCTCAAGACCGAAGTCGGTAAACAGCTCCGAGACGTCATCAATGGCCCGGCCGCTCAGACGCAGATTGCCGATGGATTGCGTCCGTTCTTGCGGTTTGGCCCGGTCGGCGAAGTCCGGTTCTCGCGGGTTGCTGTCGACGCGCAGAATGTCACGATCAGCTTTTGCCTCGCCTGTCAGGCTGAATAGTCGTTCAATGTACGCACCGGGGTCGCTAGGCCTTTAGGGGCGTACAAGCCCCGTGGCCTGCCTAGGCCGAGGCTGTTCTCTGCAAGCCCTTCGAAACAAGTCAGCCCTGCATCTCCGGACGCTGACCAGCAGTGATTTCGCCTCGTCGATCCTGGCAGTTCGCCCGGCGTCCGAGTGCACTGCGGCCCCGGGTTCACGCGCGAACTTCGTGCTGTTCCGGGCTACGCGACCCCTGTTCGCACTCCGCTGTGGCCTTCTGGCACCACCACGCCACCTTCCCCGCAGCGTCGGCCCGCCGTCGTTCATCGCACGCGATTGGTGATGTCCATAATGTACCAACCCATGGCTACCACGAGGATCGGAAAGCCAGCCACGTGGATGACGAGCAATGACGTTTTGAGCCACGGGCGCGAGGCCACGTGCCGGTTTACCCTCAGGATCGAGATGACGATCATCAGGCACACCAGCATGTAGTCGAAGACGAAAATGCGGTCCGAGATGGTCGCGGTGTCGGACGACACCTTGGGGATCGAGAAATAGAGCGCGACGGCTGACAGCAGTGCCGTAACCTGGATCGTGACGATCGCCTCGAAGTGGATCTGTGGGATGAAGATCGACAGGTAGGCAACGATCAGGATGAAGGCCAACGGCACGACAACTCGCAAGTAATAGTCGGTGGTCTGCCGGTCCATCTGCCAGACGAAGTTGGAGGTGTAGAATGGCACCACCGACGGATCGAGTGTGAACGCATCGACGATCGGCACGAAGTCACTGTCGTAACCGACGTACTGCGCGCGAACGTCCCAACCATCGGCGTCGACGGTTTTGTCGCGCAAATCGAATGGCGGCGGTTGGACTAGGAACGGCGCGTCGGCGCGCTTGGGTTGGATTGAGATCTGGAACGTCTGGCTGTCGAAGGGAAAATTCGCGAGATCGGGCTGGAACAGGAACCGTCCGGAGACCTTGTAAATGCGCATACCCGCCGGATAGGCGGCGCTCGGTCCGCCGTCGTGGAGGTTTGTCACTGTGATCTGGCGCCCGCCGGTGCGCGGATCGAGGTAGGCGTTGACGAACTCGATGTCGTCGGTGGTGATTGCTGTCGTGGACCGCAGCGACAGATAGAATTCGGCAAAGAACGTCTTGTCGTTGTCGTCGATATTATAGGTCCGGATCAAGTCGACATCGGCATAGAGCGTCGCGATCTGGCGCAACGCGCCGGTTTTCGACCGTGTGAATTGGATCGGTGCCAATTGGCGGCGGCCGAGCCCGCTCGGCTGCATAATAATGAACGGCAGCCGCGACGCGGCGCGCGAGGTACGGTCGAACGACCACGTTTCAAACGAGCCACGAAACACGCCTCGCCCGGACGCATAGGTCGACCCGAGTTCGCGCATGACGAGGCTTCGCATCGCGGAAATCTCAGGCTTCGGCCCCTCTACTGCAGCGGCTTTGGCGATCAGCGCAATCATGTCGGCGAATTGGGTGCCAAACGAAATAGCGCGCAAATTGGCTGCCTCCAACGGGTCTGGATCAGCGGCCGTGCGCTCCTTGCATTCGCCTTTGGCCCAACCGGGCGCCGCGGCGATTTTTCCGCCTTCAAACACCCACGTCTCCGAGGCGTCGTCGCCAATCCGCTTGCGCAGCCGCGCGTTGAACACGTCCGGCAGGCTGTCCCAGGCAAGTTGGTAAAGGTCACTCGGATAGGCTTTGGACACGTCGGGTGGCAGCATATCGATGCGGCCGAAAAGTAACACCGGTGCCGTCATTCCAGCCGACGTTAGCGCCTTGAGGATGTCGGGCGTGCGCGCGCCGCTGACGGCAAGAATAACGAGGTCTGGGTTTTTCGCCTTGAGATCGGCTGCCATCGCGTCGGTTTCAGCGGGATTGAACTTGTCGTCGGTCATCGTGAGCCGATGTTCGGCCGCCAACCCTTTCTCACCCATCGCTGCTTTTAATCCGTCCGCGAATGAGGCCGAAAACACCATATCTTTCAGGCCCACGAACGCCACGCGCTGAAAGCTGAGCGCTTTGACGAAGGAAACGGTGACGGGCAGTCGCTCGTCGTCTTGTGTTGCGCGGGTGGTGAATACGTTGGGATACTTGGCAAAAATCGTGTTGACCGAGATGTCTGAAATGAACGGAACGCCGCTCGCTTGAATTGTGCTGCCGAGTTCGTCGAACGTCGATTTCGCGCGATTGGAATTGGTCAGGCCGACGACGGCAAGCGCGGACGGGTTAATCAGAGCCTTCCGGACGTTGGCGACGGTTCGCTCTGGCTTACTGGCATCGTCGAGGATATCGATCTCGAGCTTGCGCCCGCCAATCCCGCCGCGTTGATTGATGCGGTTCTGCTCGAGCTTCACGAACTTTGTGATGGCGCCGACTTGGCCGGTATCGAAGCACACGTCGGTGCGCGAACTGACCAGCACGCCGATACTCACCGGCGGACGCGCGGCGGCCTCTGCCGTCTCGACGGGTTGGGCCGTTGCGGTCGCTGGCATGATCATGCCGCCCGCAGCACAGCCGATGACCATAATCGCGAAGGACGTAAGACAGCGGCCGATGCTGGCGGCAGCGCCGCGAAACCCATTGCCTGACATGATGCGATCCGCTCCCCTATGGCCCTTCGGCCGGACGCGACCGGCTAGCCGACGGCATAGACCCATCTCCGTGGGCGAATGAAGGCCGATCCGCTGTAAAGTTGGCCAACAACCCGACATCGTCGTCCGCGCCGCCATTGCGCGGCGGGTCAGCCCTGGGCTAAGCCCGGCCATGGTTCGTTCACTCAAACTGTAGCTCCCGGCCAAAAACACGGTCCGAGATACGACTTTACGCAATTTGCCGACGAGCCACTACGATCTGTTGCGAACAGGGAAACGCATCATGAGCAAGCGCGCGCTGCCGGTTACTCGCGAGCAGAATTTTCCAGATTGGTATCAGGCCATCGTCCGCGACGGCGATATGGCCGAAACCAGCCCGGTGCGCGGCTGCATGATCATCAAACCGTGGGGTTGGGGCGTGTGGGAACGCATCCAGGCCGATCTCGACCAGCGGATCAAGGATACCGGGCACGAGAACTGCTATTTTCCGCTGTTCATTCCGATGAGCTTCATCGCCAAGGAGGCCGAGCACGTCGAGGGTTTCGCCAAAGAAATGGCGGTCGTCACCCACCACCGGCTGATGAACCAGGGCGGAAAACTCGTCGTCGACCCGACCGCCAAGCTCGACGAGCCGCTGATCGTGCGCCCGACCTCGGAGACGATCATTGGCGATGCCTTCCAGCGCTGGATCAAGAGCTATCGCGACTTGCCGCTGCTGATCAACCAGTGGGCCAACGTGGTGCGCTGGGAGATGCGGACGCGTTTGTTCCTGCGCACGACGGAATTCCTGTGGCAGGAAGGCCATACCGCGCACGCCGACAAGGCCGACGCCATGGCCGAAACGCTCAAGATGCTCGAGGTTTACCGCGAGTTCACTGAGACCGTTCTGGCGATGCCGGTTATCGCTGGCGAGAAGCCCGCCAACGAGCGTTTCCCCGGGGCCGACAAAACGTATTCGATCGAAGCCATGATGCTGGACGGCAAGGCGCTGCAGGCTGGCACATCGCATTATCTAGGCACGCATTTCGCGCAAGCCCAGGACATCAAATTCCAATCCGCCCAAGGCCAGCTCGAATACTGCCACACGACGAGCTGGGGCGTGTCGACCCGGTTGATCGGCGGGCTGATCATGACGCACGGCGACGACGACGGCTTGCGGTTGCCCCCGCGCGTGGCCCCGCGCCAGATCGTGATCGTGCCGATGCTGCGCGATAAACCCGAGGACGCGCCGATCGTCGAATTTTGCGCCGGGATCGAGAAGCAGCTCAAGGCTGCCGGCATTCGCGTGCTCGTCGATACCAAACCGACCAAGACGGCCGACAAGCGCTGGAACTGGGTCCGCCGCGGCTGCCCGGTCATCGTCGAGATCGGCGGACGGGATGCGGCTGGCGGCAATGTCACCTACATGCGCCGCGATGCCTTGCGCGATGGCGATAAAGTCGCGATGCACACAGCGTCGGTGGCCGATTTTGTTGCACAGGCGCCTGCCTTGCTCGACGCCATCCAAGCCAGCCTTTTCGCGGAAGCCAAGGCGCGGCTCGACGGAAATATCGCAACCGACATCACCACCTTCGACGGGCTCGCATCGTTCTTTGGTACACCCGACGCCGATGACGAAGCGGGCAGCTTCAAAGGCTGGGCGCGGGTTGCTTGGTCGCGGCCAGACGGCGCCGAACTCGAGGCTATCGCCGACCGGCTCAAGACGCTCAAGCTCACGATCCGCAATGCGCCACTGGATCAGCCAGCCATTGCTGGGGCATGTTTGTTCACCGGACAACCGGCCAAGGAATTCGTCCTCATCGCGCGATCGTATTAAAGGCAAAGGCAGCAGGATAACCCGTGCCTTTCGATCATTGGTGCCTTGACCCGGACACAGGCGCTTGTGAAACCGGCTGAACGTCTTGGACCCTGGCGATTGGATGCGGGGAGAATGGCCACAGGGGAACGCATGACCGTGTCGACGACGCTGTCGCAAGCCGCACGCAAATCGGCCGCCGCTGACGAGGGTGCGCTCAATACGCGCGCCTTTGCTCCATTCGAGTGGCTGCTTGCCATGCGCTATTTGCGTGCCCGGCGGAAGGAAGGGTTCATCTCGGTCATCGCCGGGTTTTCGTTCCTCGGCATCATGCTCGGCGTTGCCACGCTAATCATCGTCATGGCCGTGATGAACGGGTTCCGGACCGAGCTGTTTGCAAAAATCTTGGGCCTCAATGGGCACATCATCACGTCGAAAGGCGGTATCCCGTTCACCGACTGGAAGGAAACCGCCGCCAAGCTCAAGGCCATGTCTGGCGTCGACCATGTTCTGCCATTGATCGAGGCACAAGTGCTGGCCTCGTCACCGGCCCATAGCACCGGGGCGATGGTGCGCGGCGTCCCTGAAGCCGGCTTGAAGTCGCTGCCGATCCTGGCCGGTAACGTGCGCTACGGCACCATCGATGGGTTCGATACCAGTCTGGGCGTTGCGATCGGTATCCGGCTGGCCAACAACATGGGCCTCAAGCTTGGCGATAGTATCACGCTGGTGTCCCCGCGCGGGGCGACCACGCCGTTCGGCACGTCGCCACGGACCAAGCCGTACCCGATCACGGCGATCTTTGAGGTCGGCATGAGCGAATACGACAAGTCGATCGTGTTCATGCCGTTGCCCGAGGCGCAGAAGTTTTTCACGCGCGGCGATACGGTCGACGTCCTTGAACTTCTCGTGAAAGATCCCGAAGGCGTCGAAAGCTTTGCCCCGGCGCTGGCCGCAGTCGATAGTCAGCTCGTCAGCCAGAATTGGAAAGAGCGCAACGCGACGTTCATCGAGGTACTGAAGATCGAGCGCTTCACGATGTTCATCATCCTGTCGCTGATCATCATCGTCGCCGCGCTCAACATCATTTCGGGCATGATGATGCTGGTGAAGGACAAAGGCCGCGACATTGCCGTACTGCGCACCATGGGTGCGTCGAGCGGTTCGATCATGCGCGTGTTTTTGATCACCGGAGCCGCGATCGGCGTGGTTGGCACGTTGGCTGGCTTCGTCCTCGGCGTCATCTTCTGCTGGAACATCGAAGAGGTGCGACAAGCCATCCAGTGGCTGTCTGGGCGGACCGTGTTCGACCCCAACGTCTACTATCTGTCCAAGATGCCGGTGGCGATCGACGCCATGGAGACCGCAGGGATCGTGCTGATGGCCCTGATGATCTCGATTCTCGCCACGCTCTATCCCTCCTGGCGGGCCGCTAACCTCGATCCCGTAGAGGCACTGCGCTACGAATGACCCAAGCTCCCGTCATCGATGCCCCGCACCACCAGGCCCCAGCCCTGCACGCTTCCGGCCCGCACGCTTCCAGCCCGCACGCTTCCGGCCCGCACGCTTCCAGCCACGGCGATACGAATCTTTCTGCGCCGCCAGTGCTGGTTTTACACGACCTGCGCCGCGCATTCCGGCAAGGCGAGCGGACGCTGCACGTCCTGAACGGCGTGTCGGCTACCGTCCGCCGGGGTGAAGCCGTCGCCCTCGTCGGCCCATCGGGTTCGGGCAAGTCGACCTTGCTCCATATCGCGGGTCTCTTAGAAACCGCCGATAGCGGGCGCGTTCTGGTCAATGGCCGCGACTGCACGGGCTTCACCGATCGCGAGCGGACGGCCGCCCGCCGCCAGGACATCGGCTTTGTCTACCAGTTCCATCAATTGCTGGCCGAGTTCTCCGCGCTCGAGAACGTCGTGATCCCGCAATTGATCCTCGGCCGCTCGCGGGCTGTGGCCGAGGCGCGGGCCAAAGACCTGCTGTCAGCCGTCGGGCTCGGCGCGCGCTTTCACCACCGTCCAGCCGAATTATCCGGTGGCGAACAGCAGCGAACGGCGATCTGCCGCGCGCTTGCCAACAATCCCGCGCTGATCCTCGCCGACGAGCCTACCGGCAACCTCGACCCCGAAACGTCCGAGTTGGTGTTCCGCGAGTTGATCTCGTTGTTCCATGAGACCGGCGTGGCGGCGCTGATTGCAACGCACAACCTCGAACTTGCCGGCCGCATGGATCGCGTGCTGAAAATGGACCGCGGCGTGCTGGTCGAGAGCCGCACAAAGGTCTAAGCCATGGAGTGTTGCCGGTTCGAAAGTCGAGAGAACCGCAGCTCCAGCAGTATGTGCAGGCCGATGATGACACCAGACACGGGACCAAAGATGTCGCGACACGCTCGTCTATGGGCCGCCGCTGTTGTTCTTTCCGCAGCTTGGGTGGTGCCGGCCACCTACGGTCCAAGCCCTGCAGCAGCCGCCACAGGGTCCCAAATCCGCGACCGCATCTTGACCCGGGTGGAGCGCGGCCGGTTGTTACGGGCGCCAGCGATCGGAGGTGCCCGTACCGTCGTCGGAGGCGGGCCCGGCTACGAGAGCGTTCTTGTCGGCGGGCAAATCCGGCTGTTCGTCAGGTACACGCCCAACAAGCTGCTGGTGTCTGGCAAACCAGGCGCCGTGGTGTTCGCGCTGCACCCTTCGGGCACGCGTGCCGACCAGACCGGCGCGATACTGGGCCTCAACAAGCTGGCCGATACCGAAGGGTTCATTGCGGTCTATCCGCAGGCCGCCGGGACCGGCTGGAGCAGTGCGGATGCAACCGAACTCGACGATGTCGATTTTCTGAACCGGCTGGCGGACGCGCTGGTTTCGCAAAACATCGCCGATCCTAACCGGCTTTATTTGGCGGGCATCGGGACCGGGGGACACATGGCCATGCGGCTGGCCTGCAGCCAAGGCTCGCGGTTTGCGGCCTATGGCGTGGTCGGCACAGCGCCGCCGTTCGATTGCAAGCCCTCGCCGCCGCGCGTGTCGCTGATCTCGGGAACGTCGGCCGATGACGCTCGCAAGCCGGCCACCGCGTCGACCAGCGTCGCCGGGAGCGTGGCAGGCGGTACCGCAGCCGCGACGATCCCCGATCCAACCGCGGCGCTCGCCCGCAACCTCGGCTGCCGCTCACTCGTTCAAACGCCGCAGTTGGGCAAAGTCACCAAGGCCAAATGGAGCGGCTGCAACCCAGATGCCGACATAGAGCTGGTCCGTTCGCTCGACCGGATGCCGGTCGACCGCGCCGCCCCCGAACTATGGGGCTTTTTCCGAAAATTCGGTGGCTAAACGGCGCTTCGATCCGGCGCTTCGATCCGGCGCTCGGCCCCGGCGCTCGGGCCTGTCGCCCGCTCGATCAAGCCGACCCCTACACAAACGGGCAGACCGCACCCATATCGCAACGTCAACAGGGGTCTGCACCGCCGTAGGTCCCGTTGAATTTTCGGAGCTGACCTGCCCATGAAGCGTATCGCCCTGTTCCTCGCGACGAACATCGCGGTCCTTGTCGTTATCGCCGTCGTCGTCCAATTGCTCGGCATCGGCCGTTACGCCGGACCGGGCGGTCTCGACCTCGGTGCCCTCCTGGCCCTGTCCGCCGTGATCGGCTTCACCGGCTCGATCATTTCGCTGCTGATCTCGAAGCCGATGGCCAAGTGGTCGACCGGCGCGCAGGTCATCACCGATCCGCAGAATGCCGACGAGCGCTGGTTGGTCGATACCGTCGCCCGCCTGTCGGAGCGTGCTGGCTTGAAGACCCCAGAGGTTGCCATCTACGAGGGCGACCCGAATGCGTTTGCCACCGGCGCCTTCAAAAACTCGGCGTTGGTTGCCGTCTCGACCGGTCTGCTGGAAAGTATGAACCACGACGAGATCGAGGCCGTCCTCGCCCACGAGGTCGCCCACATCCAGAACGGCGACATGGTTACGTTGACCCTGATCCAGGGCGTTGTGAACACTTTCGTCGTGTTCTTCTCGCGCATCATCGGCTACTTCGCCGACAAGGCGATCAACAAAGACGGCAACGGCGACGGCATCGCATCATTCGTCGTCTCGCTCGTGTTCCAGATCCTGTTCGGTGTCATCGCGTCGATGATCGTCGCGTGGTTCTCGCGTCATCGCGAATTCCGCGCCGATGCCGGTGCGGCAGCCCTGATGGGTGAGCCGCGTTCGATGATCTCGGCCCTGGCCCGCCTCCAGCAGATGCAGACCGGAGCGTTACCGCAGAGCGTAGCTGCCATGGGCATTGGTGCCTCGCCGGGCCTGATGGAACTGTTCTCGACCCACCCGCCGCTCGAAGACCGCATCGCAGCCCTTCAAGCTGGCAGCCGCTAAGCTTTAAGGTAGATCATTGGCCGCCTCCGCAGACATGTGGGGGCGGCTTTGTTATGGGTTCGCCGCTACTTTACCCGCCGCCGGATCGGCCCTCGGCCAATGTCCGGTGCAGCAACAGAACCGGCACGAGACCAGCCGCGACGATCATCAACGCCGCCGGTGCCGCCTGTTCGAACTGTTCGACAGCGACCATCGCGTAAACGTGGGTCGCCAGCGTGTCGAAATTGAACGGCCGCATCAGCAGTGTCGCTGGCAGTTCCTTCATCGCATCGACGAACACTAAGAGCGCGCCAGCCGCGAGTGCTGGCGTCAGCATCGGCAGATGAACACGGAACAGCGCCGATAGCGCGGTTTCGCCGAGCGCGCGGGCGGCTGCATCGAGGTTGGGCGAGATGCGCGAGAGCCCAGCATCGAGCGCACCAATCGCCACCGCGAGGAACCGCGTGACATAGGCGAGCGTCAGGGCGGCGATGGACCCGGTCAGGATCAAGCCGGTCGACACACCGAACCAAGCGCGCATGGCGCCATCGAGCGCATTGTCGAAGGCCCCGAGCGGGATCAGCAATCCGATCGCGAGCACCGTGCCGGGTAGCGCGTAGCCCAGCCCGGCGAGTTTCACCGCCGGCCGGGTCAAACCGTTCGGGGCGACGCGCTGGGCGTAGGTGAACAACAGTCCCATCGCGACGGCGACAGCAGCTGCAACCGCCGAAAGAGACAGGCTGTGCCAGGCAGCCAATAGCCACCCCGCCGAAAGCGCCTCGGCGTAGTTCCATAGGGCGTGCCGGGCGAGGACAAGCGCGGGCACCAGGAACCCGATCACGAACGGCACCGCGCAGACCCCGAACGCGATCCAGCCCTTGATGCCGGTCAGTTCGTGGAACGGGATCGACCGATAGCGGCCCGTGGTTGCGTGCGTCCGCCCCTCCCGGCTGCCGACATGGTCGAGCATGGTTACGGCGGCAACCAGGGCCAGGAGCACCATCGCGATCTGGGCCGCGCCGCCGATGTTGCTGCGCTGAAGCCACGTCGTGTAGATGCTCGACGTCAAGGTCGTTACGCCAAGATGCTGGACGGCTGCAAGATCGGCGAGGCATTCCATCATCACCAGCGCGACACTGGCAACGAGCGCTGGCCGCGCCATCGGGAGGGCAACCGACCAGAACGCGCCCATCGGCGTGCGCCCCAGCGTGCGGGCAACCTCGAGCGCGCACACCGATTGCTGCACAAAGCTCGCCCGTGCACCGAGGTACACATACGGGTAGAGTGCCGCTGACATGACAAACACCGCGCCGCCAAGCGACCGGATCTCAGGCAGCAATGCCGACGTTCCCGGCGGCAGCGCAAACGCCGCGCGCATCGCGGATTGAATGGGTCCGGCGTAGGCGAGCAGGTCGGAGTAGGCGTAGGCGAGAATGTAGGCCGGCATGGCGAGCGGGATCACCAGCAGCCGGTCGAGCAGCGCCCGCCCGGGAAACCGGTACATCGTGACGAGCCAAGCGGCCCCCGTGCCGACGACAAGCGTTGCGAACCCGGAAAGGCTCGCAAGCAACAGCGTATCGCGCAACGCGGCTGGAAGCACCGTCGCCAGCAGCTGGGGCCAGACGTTGTCGGTTGACTGGAACGCCAGTACGGCGACCGATAGAATCGGTAGCAAAAGCAGCACCAAAAGCCCGCCGACGGTAACGCTCCACAACGGCGAGGCACGCCGTTGGCGCCGCCATGTGATCAGCCGGGCGCGGCTGCGAACCAAGCCGCGCGTCAGCCAGACCGGTGGAGTGAGATACGTCATGCCGTCAGTTGGGCCTATCGTTCGGTGTCAATGCCGCCAGCAATCGTGCCTGTTGGGCGTTGGCCGATGCGGTTAATCCTTCAGGCGTCGCGATAAATGAAGGCTCGAGCCGACGATTGTCGACAAGCAGGCAATTGGCAAGGTCGCCAGTAGCAGCCAGCGCCCGCGACGGGTCATCGGTCCCGAGAAGGGCCATCGCACAGGCGCGCAAAGCTGGACACGTGTCGTGTTGGCAGGCCGCGACAAGCGAGACCGCAAGGCACTCATCGCGGCTGAACCCCGTCGCCGCGATCGGAAGCACTATGATCGGTCGCTGTGCATCCGATAGGACGGCAAGGCTCCAGGCGAGGAAGCCGCTCGCCGTCGTGTGCGTCAGCCCGAGCTGACATAGGCTGTTGCGCAACGCCTCACAGGCGTTGTGTGCATCCCAGCTCGACGAGGGCTGCAAACAGGTCATACCACAACGGAACCCAAATCCGACGAGCCGGTTCAGCTCGCGAGCTGGATCGGGCGGCCCATGATGGACCTCGATCAGCGTCCAGCGTGCCCTCGGCTGCGCCGGTCGCTCTGGCGGATCATTCGACATGACGATCTCCCGATGCTGACGACGGCAGGTCGTTTGGCGCGCGTCAGCTGGCGGTTCTCTGGTAACGCCACACAGTTACCAACGCGGACATTCCAATGCTGTCGTGTCAGCGCTCAGGTGACTGTTCGCGGGCGCCGGTTCTGCGGCACCCGTTCTAATGCACCCGCGCTCAGCTACCGGGACCTTGGTCGAACTTGACCTTGTCGACCAGTTCAGACGCCGCCTTGCGGAGGCCAGCAACGGTCTTGAGCGGGATCGGATCGGCCCTGAGCGCACCCAGAGCCTTCAGCCCCGCCGTTGGTTCGATCCCTTCGACAACGGGATACTCGGAATTGGCCGAAGCATAGATCGTCTGCGCATCTTTCGACGCCAGGAACTCGATCAGCTGAATTCCGCTTGCCTTGTTTGGCGCGTGGGCCGCGAGCGCCGCCCCCGAGATGTTCACATGCGATCCGCGATCGGCGGCGTTGGGGAAGATGATGCGCACGGCGTCGGCCCACGCCTTCTGCTCGGGATTGGCCTGCATGGCGGCCATATAGTACGTGTTGCCAATGGCAATGTCGCACTGCCCGGCCGCGATATCGCGGACGCCTTCGCGATCTCCGCCAGCTGGCTTGCGCGCGAGGTTCGCCTTCAGACCCTGGAGCCACGCCTCCGCCTTGGCTTCGCCGAGGTGGGCGATCATCGAAGCTACGAGAGCCACGTTATACGTGTGCTGACCGGAGCGGATGCAGATCTTGCCGCGCCATTTCGGATCGGCCAATTCCTCGTACGTGATTGCGTCCTGGGTGACGCGCGTTTTCGAGGCATAAATGATGCGAGCGCGGCGCGTCAGGCCAAACCAATGGCCGTCGCTGTCGCGCAAGTTCGCCGGGATCGCGGCGTTAAGCGCGTCGGATTTGACCGGCTGCGTAACGCCCGCGCCAACGGCTTGAAGCAGCAGGCCAAACTCGTTGGTCAGCAGCACGTCGGCGGGGCTGTTGCGGCCCTCGGACGCCATGCGCTCGATGAGGCCGTTGGGCGCGAACACGATGTTGGCTTTGATGCCGGTTTGGCTCGTGAAGGCCGCGAGTACCGGCTGGATCAACTTGGGTTCGCGGAACGAGTAGATGTTGACTTCGCCAGCCGGTTTGGCCTGAGCGAGGGCCTCGGTCGGAGCCATGCTGGCCCAGGTGGCCATCACGGGCGCCACCACGGCGGCCATCAGGGTGGTAACGGCATTGAGGGGGAACGATCGAACCGCCGATTTGGCAAGCTTGAGCTGTGCGGCGTCGTGCGCGCGAACGCGCGGCAAGTCAGACATGGTCATCTCCAATTTCCGGGGTTCAAGGCCCTGGCATCGGTTGCAATCGATCCGCTTCGGTTTGAACCGGATCGCGGTGACCGTAGTCGTGCCATACCGGGGCGTCAACCCATCCATACCACCGCAGTCTAGATTAGAACGGCTCCAGATTAGAACAGCTCCAGATTAGAACCGCTCTACGTTTGCGACCGCCAGCAGAGAGCAATACGCTACCGCCGTCGCCGCGTTGCAGCACGATGACCGGCCGTCACATCACGATGCGGGACGCTGGGAACGCGATGGCGACATGGGTGCCGTGCGCGAGCACGCTGTCGATCGAGATCCGCGCGCCGTTCGCGGTCGCAAGCCGCATGACGAGCGGAAAACCGATCCCGGCGCCATGATCGAAGGCCCGCTGGTCATCGCCGGCGGTTTGGCCAGCCAGCAACCCGGAAACGAGCGACGGGTCCATACCATGTCCGGTATCGGTAACAGTGATAACCAGTGGGCCGGGTCGGCGCGCCTGATCAGACGAACGTGTGTCCTCGGTGTCGATTGATGCTGGCACCGTCCATCGAACCGACACGGCGATCGTGCCGCCTGGCGGCGTGGCCCGCACCGCGTTCTGAACGAGATTTAGCAGCATCTGGCGGACGGTGACGGCGTCGATCACGAGGCGCGGCAAGTTGGGTTCGACATCAAGCGTCAATTCAAGTCGAGAGGCTTCGACCAAAGCGCGGACGCTCGATGCCAGCCGTTCGACAAGCTCCGTGATGTCAACCTCGGTGAACACGAGTTCAAACGGCACAGTATCGCGCGGGTCGTCGCGCGGGTCGTCCGGGCCAGCGGCGTTGTTAAGCGCGTATCGCCGCGCGGAAGCGCCGGGATCAAGCATCCGCTCGATGACGGCCAGGGCGTGGCGTGCGTTCTCATGGATGTCCCCGGCATAGCCCCGATATCGGCTGTCGCCGATCGGGCCGAACCGCTCATCGCGCATCAGTTCGGCAGCAGCCGTGATGGCCGACAAAGGCGTGCGGAGTTCGTGGGCCAATCGCGCAAGCGCGGAACCTGAGACCGCACCGTCCGGGCCCGTAGCTTGTTCCAGTTTCGCCTGTTCCGGCCGAGCGAACTCCGGCCGAGCGAACTCCGGGTGAGCGAACTCCGGGTGAGGGATCTCCGGCCGAGGGATCTCCGGGCGAGCGAACTCCGGGTGAGCCTTATCTGGGCGAGCGCTATCGGGGCCCATCGGCTCAGGCCGGGCAGGATCCCGCATGTGTGACAGGTCTGTCATTCGCGTATTTGACGCGGTGCGGCACGTTTTGTCCATAACGTCTGCCGTCTTTACAGTCGATCGCGCTGGCGTTGCCCTCGCAGTTGGTTATGTTTGTGTTGCGGAGAAATCGGGAGAGAAACATGTTTGAAAAACCTTCGATGGAAATACCGGCCGCTGTGCGCCAGATGGCGGAACAAAATATCGAGCAGACACGCCAAGCCTACAGCCAGTTCATGATGCTCGCCCAGCAGGCGCAGATGATGATGGTCCAAGGCCAGGGGGACGGCGTGAAGACGGCCGTCGACGCTCAGGGCAAGGCGATGCGGATGGCGCAAGAAAACATCGAGGCAAACTTCCGCTTTGCCACCGAACTCGCGCGGGCCCGCGATATCGGCGAATACGCAGCGATCCAGCAGCGCTACGCCGAGGGCCAGGTCAAGGCCTTCCAGCAGCAGACCGAGGAGCTCGGCCGCATCGTGACCGACCTGGCAAAAAAAGTGACGCCGGGCTGAGCTTAAAATCCGCGCTGACAAGTCGCGGACGGCGGTATAAGCATCGCCGTTAGTGCACTCGTCTGCGCACACCGGATCGCGCGAAACCGGATGCCCGGATGCCCGGATGCTCGGACGCCCTGTTGCCCTGATGCTTGGGTTATCGTGGGCGCTCGCGCTGAGACGTCGCTGCGCGAACCGGGGCAGAGAACCGCGCTAACCGATAACGCACGCGCCGGCTCCGGTTCGCGAACCTATATCCGAGTGGAAGGGACTGTTGCCTTGGCCGTTATCAGGTCCGTGATCCGCGGCGTCGGCGCCGCGTTGCCCAAGCGCCGAATGACCAACGCCGACTTGGCCAAAATCGTCGACACCACCGACGACTGGATCGTCGAGCGGACCGGCATCCGCGCGCGGCATATCGCCGACGAGACCGAGTTCACCTCGACGCTCGGCACGCTGGCGGCCAAGCAGGCGCTTGTCCGCGCGGGGATCGATCCCGTCGACATCGACCTCATCGTATGTGCGACGGCAACACCCGACCGGACGTTCCCCGCCACCGCCGTCCGCATTCAAGCTGACCTTGGCGTCAGCAAGGGCGCCGCATTCGACGTGCAGGCCGTGTGCTCGGGCTTTGTCTACGGTATGACGATCGCCGACAGCTTGATCCGGACGGGCCAAGCGACCCGCGCCCTGGTTATCGGGGCCGAGACCTTCTCGCGCATTCTCGACTGGACCGATCGGTCCACTTGCGTGCTGTTCGGCGACGGCGCCGGAGCTGTCGTTCTCGAAGCGACGCCGCAACACGGGACGCGCGACGACCGCGGCATACTGTCGACGCGGCTGAGGTCAGACGGCCGCTATGAGCAGCAGCTCTATGTCGACGGCGGACCTGGATCGACCAAGACCGTTGGCCATCTGCGCATGAACGGGCGTGAGGTTTTCCGGCACGCGGTTCAGAAGATTTCCGGCGTAATGGAGGAAACGCTCGTTGCTAGCGGATTTGCCGCCGACGAGATCGACCTTTTCATTCCACACCAAGCCAACCAGCGAATTCTGAACGGCGTCGCCCAGAAGCTCGGCGTTTCGCCGAGCAAGATCGTGATTACCCTCGATCAGCACGGCAACACGTCGGCCGCGTCGATCCCGCTGGCCCTTAATCACGCCTTCGAACAGCACCGCCTGAAGGAAGGCGATGTCATCATGATGGAGGCTATGGGAGGCGGATTTACCTGGGGCGCGGTGCTGCTGCGCTGGTAGGCGCAACAGTCTGTTTGCATTCTAGGCAATTCCGTAATGTTTATCAGACGGTTGTGGGATTGCGGTCATTGACCTCGCCAGCCCGGCTGGACTAGCATATGTTTTTCGGGGGTAAGCTGAGAGGCGAAATGACATGGCGAGCAAGACGTTAACGCGTGCCGATCTGGCCGACGCTGTCGTCCAGAAAGTGGGTCTGCCGCGCAATGAATCGCAAGATCTCGTCGAACTGATACTCGAAGAGATTTCGGTGACGTTGGCGTCGGGGGAGGCGGTCAAGCTATCGTCGTTCGGGTCGTTCGGCATTCGCGAAAAAGGCCAGCGGGTCGGGCGCAATCCAAAAACGGGCAAAGAAGTACCGATCACGCCACGACGCGTGTTGGTGTTCCGGCCCAGCAACGTGATGAAAGAGCGGATCAACGTCGGTGTGAAGCGCGGCAAGGAGACGCCAGACGCAAAGCCTGCGCGCAAGTCGGCCAAGCCTGCAACCGCCACAAAATCAGCAGCGGTACCGGCCTCAGCACCGGCACCGGCCACGGCGGGAAACAAGCCTGCTGGAAAGTCGGCGGCGGCTCCCGCCAAAACCGGCAAAGCGTCGGGCAAGGTTGCGAGCGAGCGACAAGCCTGACCAAAAACCAAGCCTGACCAGAACCAAGCCTGACCAGAACCAAGCCTGACCAGAACCAAGCCCGATCAGAACCATTCGATGCCGGGCTCTTGCCTATACTTCATTCGTGACGCGAGATGCCTACCGAATGATTACCGGCCGGGGTGCAACGCCGGGGTGCAACGCCGTGGTGCAACGCCGGGGTTTGCCCGCTGCTTGCCCGTGAACGGAAACGACGTTCGCCGCGACGGTTTTTGCGTAGTTCGACGGTCCGGCTGGGATTTGGCCGGTTTTTGATCTCAGTTTGCGTTCAGGGTGAGCCAACAGGCTTACGGGGGAGCCATCGCACAGCGCTTTGGCAGTGGACGCGGGATATTTGCAATGAATAAATCGGTCGAAGCTTTCCGGACGATCAGTGAAGTCGCCGACGAACTGGATATTCCAAAGCACGTGTTGCGGTTTTGGGAAGTGAAGTTTCCGCAGATCAAGCCGATGAAGCGGGGCGGCGGTCGGCGCTATTATCGCCCCGAGGACGTGGTCTTGCTGCGCGGCATCCGCAATTTGCTGCACGCCGAGGGTTACACGATCAAAGGCGTCCAGAAGATCCTGCGCGAGCAAGGTGTCGAAGAGGTCAAGCTGTTCGCAACAGCTCCGCAAAAGGCTGGCAGATCAAAAAAGATCGATCGTGGCGGGCGCGTTCGGCCAATAGTCGGACTGCGACGAGGCAAGGGGAAAGCCTTAGCCGCAGCGTCTGCGGTCGATGTCGATGGATTGATCAATGCCGCCATCCGCGAACTTCACGCCTGCCGAGGTGCGCTCGTGGCGCTCGGCGGACAAGCCGGTGAAGGTCTGCGCGCGGCGGGATCGGGCAAGCGCCAAGCTCGGCCGCGCTGACGAGCCCAGCCGCCTGCTCGCCGCCTTAGTCAGTCATTGTCCAAACAACGATTGGAAAAAGTTTTCCACCGGGTTGGTCTGATACTGACTGGTTCGCCGCTGAGCCTCGGAGGGACGGCGCGGCTGGATTGTCGATGATACCCGCCACTCGAACTCGCGATCTTCGATCGGTGCGAGGTGATTTTCGGGAACGTCGATGTCGCTCCAGCGGCCGTCAAGGGCCAGCGAAATCCGTTTGTCGTGACCGTAAATATCCTTGAGCTTCTTGAGCTTGCCACCCTCGCCTGCCACAACCGTGAAGTAGGTGATGTGGATCGGGATCGGCGTGCCGAGAGCGACGCGGTTGTCGTCGGGACCACGTTCGACGAGATCGGTGACGTTCTGCGCCGTCCAGCCGCGGTCCGGCCCTAGGATCAAGGCGGCGAGGGTCACAGGATTGCGCACACGAATGCATCCCCGGCTGAAGGTTCTCTCGCGCTTGTCGAACAGGCTTTTACCGGGCGTATCGTGGAAATAGACGGCGTGCTTGTTGGGGAACAGGAACTTGACTTGGCCAAGCGCGTTGGTCTCGCCCGGCGGTTGATAGAACGTGTAGATGCGCTGGTTGGCCGAATACCAATCGACAGACCGCGGCTCGACGTTCGTTTGTCCGCGCTTCACGCGCAAACCATACCGCTTAAAGAAATCACCACGGCCAAGCAGGCTCGGGATCGCTTCCCGCACCTTGACGCTCTCTGGCAAGATCCAGTCTGGCCGGAGCACAATCGTTTGCAGCCGATCCGAGAATAGCGGCGTCTGCTTATCGACCTCGCCGACGACGACGGGCTCGGAGAATACCACTTTTTCATTCTTGATCAGGCGGATGGTGAACTCTGGAATATTGACCTCCACGCGGGTTGCGCCAAGGTCGTCGGGCATCCAGCGCCATTGTTCCATGTTGACCAGCAACTCGCGCGCCGATGGCCCACGCTCTCCAGCCAAGCCGTCGATGGCAACGCGCGTCTTGCGGCCGATGATGCCGTCGGCTGGCATCAAACCACTCGATGTCTGAAACGCACGGACCGCGTTGGCAAAGTCGACATCGTAAACGTCCAGATCGGCGGGTTCGACAGCGGCCGACGCAACTGTAGCCGCGCCTTGTCCTGGTGCTGGCGCGCCGGCCGCCATGATGCGGCGAGCAATAGCAACGTGAGGATGACGATCGCCGGGCCGAAGGCTTGGTCCACTACCCAGGCGCGATGCAGCGGCCGTTTGAGCCTTGCCACGCAGATCGACATAAGCGCGGCGCAGGGCCTCGAATTCGGGATGCTGAGGGTTCAATCCACGCAGGGCCGCTGCCGGGTCCGACGCTGTCGTCACGCGGGCCATCACGTCGGCCGGTTTCAGTATTTGCGGTGCACGGTCGATCAGCGTCGCAAGCTGCTTTGACGGCTCGCGGATGCGGCCGCCGCGGGCCGATTTCGCGTACGCGAAGATGGCTGCTGTAATTTTGATCTCGGTGTCAGCCAAAACGAGCGTCGACGTTCCAGCGTCTCCAGACGGCAGTTGAGAGGGCAGCGCCGACAGCAGGTCGGTTGTGACGATGTCTTGGACCGGCAAGCCGTAGTCATCGGCCCGGCGTAATTCGGCGACGATTGCGGTCCCGGCTGGGCTCAGGCCTTTACCAGCGGTCCACAACGGCTCGGCCCGCTGATTGTAAACGGCTGCGGCGGCTGTTCGTTCGTCTGCCGACAATCCGAATGTCTTGTCACCAAGACGGCGGACCAGAGCGACGTTGACGGGTGATAGCTCGGCGCGCTCGGGCGCAACTTCGGTCAGCCCTGGTTTTGGACTGTCCGGCTTCGGGGCTCCGGGCGTCGGTATATCGGGCTTAGGGAGTTCGGGCTTGGGCGGCTCCGGTTCCGGCGTTCCGGTGTCCGGCGGATCTGGATACTGCGCGAGGGCGTTACGCGCCGCCGTTTGATCTGGTCCCGTAAGCGTTGCAGCCACGGGGCCCGCCACCAAAACGGCAGCCGACGCGGCCGGATGTCCTGTCTCCGCCACTGCGCTGAACGGCCAGAGCGTGAAAAGCAGCATGCAGACAGCGGCGCGCATAATGACCTCCAGAGCAAGACCAGCGTCAACCCTATCATCACTTGATGACGGGGCGGCTATATGACCGGAGTAACGGGCACCGCACGAATCCGAGGCACGAGACACGAAATCCGAGGACTTGTGTGGCGCTCTAGCAATGCGCAACCATAGTCTGCAGAGGTGACATGTCCAACGACGTGGCGCCGTGAGGCCCGTTTGACGACCAGACATGTAACGCGAGTTGAGCTCGATAGGTTTCAGTGCACCGATCAGTTGGGGCGAGGTTCCAACCCGTAGTCCTGCATCTTCCGGTAGAGCGTCGAGCGGCCGATTTTCAGGCGCTTGGCGACTTCGGTCATATGTCCGCGATAGCGCCCCAACGCCAAACGGATCATATCGGCCTCCATCTCCTCGAGCGTCCGCATTTCACCATCCTGCCGCACCGCCGGAATTCCGAGGATTCCGTCGCGGACTTCGATAGTTTGCGGGATTGTCGCTTCGGCGCCGAGCAAGGCTGGCCCGGTGTAAGCTTGCCGCTGCAGCAGTCCGGGCGCGGGAGCAGCCGGTACCTGCGTGTCGAAGCCGACGACGTGGGCCGCGATCTGAGGGAACTCGTCGACGGTCAGTTCGGCGCCGTCGGCAAGCACGACGGCACGGAACACCGCGTTCTCGAGTTGGCGGACGTTGCCCGGCCACGTGTAGGTCGTCAGCAGCCGCATCGCGTCGGGGGAAAATCCGATCACGCGCTTTCCCTCTTCGGCGGCAAACCGCGCCATGAAATGGCGAGCCAGTTCCGGCACGTCGTCAAATCGGTTGCGCACGGCTGGAATATTGATTGGGAACACGTTGAGCCGATAGTACAAATCCTCGCGGAACTTGCCGTCTTTGACCTGCTGGATCATGTCGCGGTTGGTCGCCGAAATCAGGCGGAAATTGACCTTGACCGGCTTTTTCGAACCAACCGGGTCGATCTCGCCTTCTTGCAACGCGCGCAACAGCTTGACCTGTGCATCCAGCGGCAGTTCGCCAACTTCGTCGAGGAACAGCGTACCGCCGTCGGCCTCTTGGAACTTGCCGATCCGGCGATCCGTTGCACCCGTGAACGAGCCCTTCTCGTGGCCAAACAGGATGCTTTCGACAAGGTTTTCGGGGATGGCACCACAATTGACCGTGATAAATGGTTTGCCGGCTCGTTCGCTTTCGCCCTGGATAGCGCGTGCGATCAGCTCCTTGCCGACGCCCGATTCCCCTTCGATCAGCACCGGAATGTTAGACGCTGCCGCCCGTCGGCCAAGCCCGATGACGCGGGCCATCGCTTCGCTGCGGATAATGAGATCGTTGAAGGTCAGCGTGCCTTCGACCTTCTTCTTGATGCGGGTGATTTCGCCCGAAAGCGCTTGGATCTTGAGCGCCGACTTGATCGAGATGTCGAGCCGCTCAGGGCTCGCCGGCTTGACCACGAAATCGACAGCACCTGCCCGGATCGCGGCGATCGCTGCTTCGATCGAGCCGTTCGCCGTCTGAACGATGACGGGCGGCATCGACGTTTTCTCAGCCAGGGTGGTCAGCACGGCCATGCCGTTGACGCCGGGCATCATCAAGTCGAGCAGCACGATCGCGATCGAGGCCGCTTCGGGGCCGTCGAGAACCGCGAGAGCCTGTTCACCGGACGCAACGCTTTTGGTCTCGTAGCCGAGACGTTTCAGCACTTCTTCCAGGATCCGCCGTTGTGCCGGATCGTCATCGACAACGAGAACTCGTTTCAACATGGAACGCCGACCAAACCTACGCAAATGGGGCCAAGCGTGAACCCCGACGACTGTCCCAACACCAGACGGTCGTCCACCAAATGCTCACGCAACAACGCGAGATTGCCCGACAAGCGTAAACAAGCCGTTCAAGAGTAATCCACCGTGAGACTTTTTGTCGGATGGCGGCCCTGCTGCCACTGCGAAGGTATTTGGTGGCACCATGGGTTTGGGCTGTTAGACCGTGCGCGAGCTACGAGGGTGCGCCGCGCCCCGAATATCGCTGCTCGCCAGGGCGAGCCGCACGTTCGCCAGCGGATCGTTCGCCCTGCTGGACCATCGCCCACTCTAGGAGAAGCCAAACATGCACGCGCCCGTCAAACAGAGCGAGGCCACGCTGTCGCATCCCCCGGTGTACGTCTTCGGCCCAGGGCGGACAGACGGCAATGCGAGCCTGCGCAATTTGCTTGGCGGTAAGGGCGCAAACCTCGCTGAAATGGCCAAGCTCGGCCTCCCGGTCCCGCCCGGCTTCACGATTTCGACCGAAGTCTGCATGGCCTACTACGCAGGCGGGAACCGCATGCCCGCTTGGCTGAAGGACCCGGTCGAAGAAGCGCTGGCCGGTATCGGCAAAATCGTAGGCGCGACGTTCGGCGATGAAACCGCGCCGCTGCTGGTCTCGGTCCGTTCGGGGGCGCGCGCCTCGATGCCGGGCATGATGGACACGATTTTGAACCTCGGGCTCAACGACCGCACCGTCGAGGGGCTTGCCCGCCGGTCGGGCGACGCACGGTTCGCCTTCGACAGTTACCGCCGCTTTATCCAGATGTACGGCAACGTCGTGCTGGAAATGCCCCATGGCGTGTTCGAGGATATTCTCGACAGCTACAAAAACCTCCACGGCATCGCCACCGACGCCGACACGACAGCCGAGCAGTGGCGCGGGGTCATTGCTAAGTATTTCGAAGCCGTCGAGAAAGAGAAGGGCGCGCCGTTCCCTCAGGATTTGCACCAGCAACTTTGGGGCGCGATTTCTGCCGTGTTCAAGTCCTGGTATGGATCGCGCGCGCACGACTATCGCCGGATCAATGCGATACCCGACGATTGGGGCACGGCGGTCAACGTCCAGGCCATGGTATTCGGCAACCTCGGCGGCACATCGGCCACGGGCGTCGCCTTCACCCGTAATCCGTCGACCGGGGCCAAGGAATATTACGGCGAGTTTCTGATCAACGCCCAGGGCGAGGACGTGGTCGCTGGTATCCGTACGCCGCAGGTGCTGACCGAGGCAGCGCGCAAACAGATGGGGGCGAAGCGGGCGTCGCTCGAGGGCGCGATGCCGACCGCCTACGCCGAGCTGGCGCAGGTGTTCGAACGGCTCGAGGCGCACTACCGCGATATGCAAGACATCGAATTCACAATCGAAGACAACCGGTTGTGGCTGTTACAGACCCGGTCGGGCAAGCGCACGACGCAAGCCGCGCTCAAAATCGCCGTCGATATGGTCGCCGAAGGGCTGATCACCCAGCGTGAGGCCTTGCTGCGGATCGACCCTGATCAACTCGACCAGTTGCTTCACCCAACGCTCGACCCGGATGCGCCGCGCAAGCTGCTGACGCTGGGGCTTCCAGCGTCGCCTGGTGCCGTCTCCGGTGAAGTCGTCTTCACGCCCGAGGCAGCCGAAGCTGGAAAGGCGAAAGGACGCTCGGTCATCCTGGTGCGCACCGAGACGAGCCCCGAGGACATCCGCGGCATGCACGCCGCAGCAGGCATCCTGACCGCGCGTGGCGGCATGACGAGCCACGCTGCCGTCGTGGCCCGCGGCATGGGTCGGCCGTGCGTCGTCGGCGCTGGTGCCGTCAAAATCGACATGGCCGCCGGTTCGTTCACGGTCGCTGGCGTTACCGTCAAGGCTGGCGAGGTGATCACCATCGATGGCGCATCTGGCCAAGTACTTGCCGGTGCCGTACCCATGCGCCAACCGGTGATGGCTGGAGATTTCCACGCCATGATGGCGATGGCCGACGCCGAGCGGCGCCTCGCGATCCGCGCCAACGCCGACACGGCGGCTGACGCAGCGGCAGCCGTCTTGTTCGGCGCCGACGGCATTGGCCTTTGCCGCACCGAGCACATGTTCTTCGATACCGCCAAAATCCTCGCAATGCGTGAAATGATATGCGCTGACACTGAGGCAGGGCGGCGGGCAGCACTCGCCAAAGTTTTGCCAATGCAACGCGCTGATTTTGTCAGCTTGTTTGAAGCGATGGCTGGAAAACCGGTCACGATCCGCCTGCTCGACCCGCCGTTGCACGAGTTCCTGCCCGCAGGCGACACCGAAATCACCGGCGTAGCAAAGGCCCTTGGCATCACCGTCGAGCGGTTGAAATCACGGATTGCCGACCTCCATGAGGTCAACCCCATGCTCGGTTTCCGGGGCTGCCGCCTAGCGATCCGCTATCCTGAAATCGCCGAGATGCAGACCCGTGCCATCCTCGAAGCTGCTGTCATCGCCGCCAAGTCGACGGGCAAACCGGTGACGCCCGAAATCATGGTGCCCCTCATTGCCTACCGCGCCGAATTCGACGTCGTTCGCGCAGTAATCGACCTGACGGCGCGCGCGGTCGCCGAAGAGACCGGCTCACCGATGGTTTATGAAGTCGGCACGATGATCGAGTTACCACGGGCATGTCTCGTCGCTGGCGATATCGCGCGCGGAGACGACGGGGCGGGGTTCTTCTCGTTCGGCACCAATGACTTGACACAGACCTGTCTCGGGCTGTCACGCGATGACGTGCGCCCGATCCTGCTGTCGTATGACGACCAGGGCATTTTCCCGCGCGATCCGTTCCAGTCGATCGATCTGGCCGGCGTGGGAGAATTGGTCGAAATTGGCGTCGCGCGCGGCCGTAAGGCCAAGCCCGGCCTCAAGATCGGTATTTGCGGCGAGCACGGCGGCGACCCGGCGTCCGTTGCGTTCTGCCACGACCAGGGCCTCGATTACGTGTCCTGTTCGCCCTACCGGATCCCCGTAGCGCGCCTGGCGGCCGCTCAGGCCGCGATCCGTGCAGGCGCCGCCAAGCCAGCATCGGAAGCCTAGTCCGGGCAATCGTTGCCCCGTTGGGGGGGGCAAGAGGGGAGCAGGCAAGATTGGGGTCGATACACCTCGCCTGTACATTGTCCGTTGCTCAGACGTGGTTTTTGTGAAACATAAGCAGGGCCTGGGCGGGCTTCCGCGCTGGGCCAGTATCGTTTGCGGCGCTTGTCGACCCCGTCGGCGCCCTCAGATGGAGAGACCCCGTATGGCACGTGTCACCGTCGAAGATTGCGTCGATAAGGTCCCGAACCGGTTTGAGCTCGTTTTGCTCGCCGCCCACAGGGCCCGCGGCATCGCGAACGGTAGCGCCATCACAGTCGAGCCGGAAAACGACAAGAACCCCGTCATCGCCCTGCGCGAGATCGCCGACCAGATGGTGCAGGTCTCCGACATGCGCGAGGGCCTGATCCACTCGATCCAGAAGAATGTTGAAGTCGATGAGCCCGAGGCTGCTGCTGCCCCGGTTCTGGCTCCCGACCGCCGCCTTCCGATGCTAGGCCGCGACGAGATGGGCCGCGATGGTGTCATTGACACGATGACGGAAGAGCAACTCCTGCGCGGTCTGGAAAGCTCGACGCCGAGCGACACGTCATCCTCGACCAACGGCCGTGGTGAGCGCGATCGTGGCGAGCGCGATCCCCGGGACCGCGACCGTGGTGACCGTGATCCCCGCGACCGCCTAGACCGCAACCGGTAATTAAAGTCGCAGCCGCAGCGGCTCTCACGGTTGTTGACACTGGCGACCGCTGGGCTTCGGCACATGCTTGCTGCTGCGCGACGCAGCGCGGGGCTCACCGTCAACGTTGTGGCCGGCAATCCGTGCCGATAATCGACGCTTGAGGATGCAGGCCTCTCCCCTTACCTTCCGTCTATCGTCGGCGGCAAATGCCCCGGCACAACGCAAATGCCCGGCACAAAACGCAAGGCCAACCGCACCCATGATGCGCCAGTACGAGCTCACTGAGCGCGTTTTCAGCTACGATCCCAAGGCTGACGAGGCGCTCCTCAACCGCGCGTACGTCTACGCCATGAAGAAGCATGGCGATCAGAAGCGGCGCAACGGCGACCCGTACTTTTCTCATCCGCTCGAAGTTGCCGCGATTTTGACCGGGCTCAAGCTCGACGACGCGACGATCGCGACGGCGCTTCTCCACGACGTGATCGAAGATACTGACGGAACGCGCACCGAGATCGAACACCTGTTTGGCCCCAAGATCGCCGAATTGGTCGATGGGCTGACCAAGATCCGCCGTCTGGACTTGATGTCGAAAAAGGCCGAGCAGGCCGAGAATTTTCGCAAGCTGCTGCTGGCGATTTCGAGCGACATCCGCGTGCTGCTCGTCAAGCTCGCCGACCGTCTGCACAACATGCGGACCCTCGAACACAACCCGCCCGAAAGCCGCGAGCGCAATTCGCAAGAGACGCTCGACATCTATGCGCCGCTGGCTGGCCGCATCGGCATGCACGAGATGCGCGAAGAATTGGAGGGGTTGGCGTTTCGCTGGGTCAATCCGCAGGCGTTCCGGGCGGTGTCGGAAAAGCTTGCCGAATTGCGTCGCACGACAGCTGGTCTGATCGACGAGACGACGTTGGCGCTCGAAGCCAACCTGCGCGATCACGACATCGATGCGGTGGTCACGGGGCGCGAGAAGAAGCCCTACGCCATCTGGGACAAGATGGTGCAGAAAAAGACCAGCATCGAGAAGCTGTCGGACATCTACGCGTTCCGCATCAAGGTCGATACGGTCGATGAATGCTACCGCGCGCTCGGCCTCGTGCACACGATGTGGCAGGCGATTCCTGGCCGCTTCAAAGACTACGTGTCGTGCGCCAAGCAGAACAATTACAAGTCGTTGCACACGACCGTGATCGGGCCGCGTAATCAGCGCGTCGAGCTGCAGATCCGCACGCATCGCATGCACCAGATCGCCGAGTACGGGATCGCTGCCCACGACATTTACAAAGACACACGGCGCGGATCGAATGGGGTCAACGGCGCAAACGGGAACCATGGCCCCACCGCGTCGCATGGCGCCAGCGCACCAAATCTCTCCGACGAGAGCGCGATCCGCCCGTATATCTGGTTGCGCAAGATGGTCGAGAGCCTGACGGACGGCTCCAATCCGGAAGAATTCCTGGAGCAGACCAAGCTTGAGCTGTTCCGCGATCAGGTGTTCTGCTTCACCCCCAAGGGCGGCTTGATCGCGCTACCGCGCGGAGCAACACCGCTGGATTTTGCCTATGCCGTGCATACCGACATCGGCAACATCGCGAGTGGCGCGGTCGTCAACGGTCGCCAGGTGCCGATCGAAACCAAGTTGCGCAATGGCGACGAGGTCGAGGTGCTGACCACCAAAGGCCACGTGCATCCCGAAGCCTGGGAGGCGTTCGCCGTCACGGGCCGGGCGCAACTCGCGATCCGCCGCCAATCGCGCGAGGCCCGACGTCGTCGCCAGATCGAACTTGGCCGCCGCCTGCTCGCCGCGCAGTTCCATCGCGCCGGTGCCGAGCCGCCCGACGACCTGCACAAGCTCGCCATGCGCTTCAATCAACGCACGGCCGACGACGTGTTGATCGCGATCGCACGCAATGAGATCGGCATCGACGACGCCGTGGCGGCACTCGATGTCGAGGGCCGCGTCGCCGAAGCGGCTGGTGGCGGTCCACGCGGGCGGCGGACGGACCGCGCCGAGGTCGAAGACGGTTGGTTGAGGATATCAAGCGCAAGCAACCTCAAATTCCGCACAACAGAAGCCCACGCGGGAGCCGATTTCGTTGCCGCTGCGGCGGCCGCTGGCGACGGCCGAGCCGTTGCAGGCGCGGCGGCTGTGGGCGATACGGTGACCAGCGCGCCGGCAGCCGAGGTTCCGCCGTCGGGAATTCCGATCCGTGGCCTCAAGGACGACGTGCCCGTTGCGTTCGAGCCGGGCGGTGCGCTACCGGGCGACCGCGTCATCGGCGTGCTGACACCCGACGGCATTCTGGTCTTCCAGATCCATTCGCCGCGCCTCCAAGCCTACGAGCACGAGCGGTGGATCGACGTGACTTGGGACGTCGATCAGCGCAAGCTCGAGAGGTTTCCGGCGACGATCGACGTGGTGGCCCCCAATCAGCCCGGCATTCTCGCCCAGATTGCCCAGATCATCGGCCAGGCTGGCGGAAACATCGACAAGCTGAACATGGTCGACCGTGCCAGCGATTTCACGACCATGCGCATTCTGCTGGGCGTTTATGACCTCGCACACCTGACCCATATCATCGCCGGGCTGCGCTCTCACGCCGTCGTCAACGGGGTCGAGCGGGTCTTCGAATAGCCAATACCGCACGACGACGGTGGTGGCGATGTGCCCGCCAGGGCGCACACGTTGCCGCAAAATGCGGCGATCGGTCTCTTGATCGTGTGGCAGCCTAGCCCCACCTATGGTACGCCGGTGCGTGATTTGCGCCACGATGTCTCGCGGGCCGGGGGGCTCTAAGACCATGCTATTCAAAGCCCGTGAAAAACCAACGCTGCTGCGGCGGATCCGATTGTTGCTGTGGCCCAGAACCAGTTTTGCACGCAGCGCTCGCTACGTGTGGAAACGGTTGTTCCGGCTGAAAGCGACGCCGCACAGGATCGCGGTCGGCTGCGCCGCGGGCGTGTTTGCCTCGATCACGCCTCTCATCGGCGTCCAAATGCTGATGGCTGGCCTGATCGCCATCGTTCTGCGCGGCAGCCTTGCGGCGGCTATGCTGGCGACATTCGTCGGCAACCCGTTGAGCTGGCCATTCATCTGGGGCGCGACCTACGCGGTGGGAGCGTTCCTACTCGGCAGCCCAGGTGCTGCCGAGGCAGCCCCCTTGGCCAATGGCGCCCAGGCGGTCTGGCCGGTGATCTACACCATGCTGATCGGCTCGATACCGGTTGGCTTGATCGCCGCTTTCGTGTCCTACGGACTGGCAGCGCGCGCGGTCGAAGCTGTCCGCGGTGGCAGCGCAATCTCGGTTGCCGGGCTCGGTTTCGACGGGCGTAAGGCTCTAGGTGCAGCCAAGTCGCGCTTCGGTTCCGCTGCGCGACAAGGACAGCGCGCCCTTGACCGCATCCGCCAAGAGTTTCGGGCCGAACCATCATGGCGGCTGTGGTGACACAACATCTCCAACGTCCCGCCGCCCTTCGGCTCGGCGTCAACATCGACCACGTCGCGACCGTGCGCAATGCGCGTGGCGGCCCTCACCCCGATCCGGTTCGCGCAGCCCTGCTGGCGATCGCGGCTGGAGCGGACGGCATCACCGCCCATTTGCGCGAAGATCGGCGGCACATTCGCGACGCCGACATGGCGGCGCTGAAGGCCGCGATCTCACGACCGCTCAACTTCGAGATGGCAGCAACCGACGAGATGGTTGCGATTGCATTGGGGGTGCGCCCGAATGCGTGCTGCCTCGTCCCCGAGCGGCGCGAGGAGCGCACCACGGAAGGCGGCCTCGATGTCATCGGAGCCAGCGCTGCTCTGGATGAGCGCATTGCGCAATTGAAGGCAGCTGGCATTCGCGTCTCGCTGTTCGTCGAGCCCGATCCGGCCGCGCTCGAAGCGGCAGTGAAACGAGGGGCCGATATCGTCGAATTGCACACCGGTCGCTATTGCGACCTGTCACTCGAAAAAGACAATAGCGGCGTTGCACGCGAACTGGTTCGCATCCGTGAGGCGGCGCGGATCGCAGAGCAACTCGGTCTCGAGGTTCACGCCGGCCACGGGCTGGCATTCGCCACCGTGCCAGCAATTGCGGTCATCCCGGAGATCGTCGAACTCAACATCGGCCACTTTCTGGTCGGTGAAGCGATCTTTTCGGGGCTCGACTCAGCCATACGGCGCATGCGGGCAGTGATGGACGAAGCCCGCTTGCCGGTCGCAACTTGAACAAACCGGGCGCGGTGGCGCGGCCGAGTGGCCGTTTGCGCGCCTGTCGTAAACCCGATATATCGAACCTCTCAGGCCGCCGTTCGGCCATGGCGGCAATGGTGGGTCCCTTTTGGTCCCTCCGGCTCTAGTCCGTGGACGAAGCCGGCAGCGCAGCTCGGGGTAACCATGACAGCGTCTAAACGGCCGGATGCGAAACTTCCGGGCGCCGACAAGGCCTCAGATCGAAAGGCGACAACAGTCGCAACTGCAATGATGGCCAATAAGTCTGGTAAGCCCGCGCGTAGCGGCATCGTCGAGACGCTGATCGTCGCCGTGCAGGCGCTTGCGATCGCGATGGTCGTGCGCGTTTTCCTGTATCAGCCGTTTAATATCCCGTCCGGTTCGATGAAGGAAACGCTGCTGGTCGGCGATTACCTGTTCGTGTCCAAGTTGTCGTACGGCTACAGCAAGTATTCGTTCCCCGGTAGCTTCAACTTGTTCCAGGGCCGGGTGCTATCGGCTGAACCCAAGCGCGGCGACGTGGCGGTGTTCAAGTTGCCCAAGGATAATTCGACCGACTACATCAAACGCGTGATCGGCATGCCAGGCGACGAGATCGCCGTGCGCGGCGGGGTCGTCTACATCAATGGAAAAGAAGTCCCGCGGGTCCGTTCTGGACTGTTCACGACGCGCGAAGATTATGGTTCGGCGGTCAAGATCCCGGTTTACGTTGAAACCTTGCCGAACGGCGTCAAGTACAAGGTCCTCGATCGGGAGGTGAACGGACCATGGGACAACGTGGGCCCCTACAAGGTCCCGAGCGGCCACTATTTCGTGATGGGCGACAATCGCGATAACTCCACCGACAGCCGCGTCCCCGCAGGTCTCGGCGGTGTCGGTCCCGTGCCGCTGGAAAACTTCATTGGCCGCGCCGACATCATCTTCTTTTCGGCGACTGTCGACGAGCCCGAGGCGACGTCATTGTTCATGCCGTGGACGTGGCCCAATTATGTGCGCTGGGGCCGCCTGTTCAACATCGTGCGATGATCCTGCGGAAGCGGAAATTCCGCGCCCTCGAAACGGCGCTCGGCTATCGGTTCAAGTCGGAGGCTTTGCTCGAACAGGCGCTGACCCATTCGAGCGTGCGCGGCGCCGACGCCAAACGCTTGGACAACGAGCGGCTCGAGTTTCTCGGCGACCGCGTTCTCGGCCTATGCATCGTCGAGCGGCTGCACGAGACGCATCCCAAAGCCAAGGAGGGCGAGGTCGCGCGGCGCTACAACACGCTTGTGCGGGCAGAAGCCTGCGCCGCCGTGGCCAGGGCCGTCGACCTAGGCGCTGAATTGCGGTTGTCGCCGAGCGAGGCCGACAGCGGCGGTCGCGAGAAGGATGGGATCTTGGCCGATGCCATGGAGGCCGTGCTTGGCGCGGTGTTTCTCGACGGTGGGTTTGGCAAAGCACGCGACGTGGTCCGCCGGATCTGGATCGGCGAGGGCGGCGGCGCCAAACCGGAAGCCGCCAGTGGACATATCGACCCCAAGTCGGCACTCCAGGAGTGGGCGCAAGGTCGTGGTCTCGCGTTACCTCGATATATTTCGCTCGCACGTACGGGACCTGACCACGCACCGATGTTTACCTGCGAGGTCGTTGTTCCCGGACACGATCCCGCGAGCGGCACAGGTCCGTCGAAACGGGCCGCCGAACAGGCGGCTGCAAGCGCCCTACTCGAAGCCGTCGCGCTGATGGCCAAACCGGCCAGTGCGGTCGCCAACCAGGACCGCAGACATGCCTGAAGACATTACGAACGGCCTACCCACATCGATGGCCCCGCCACCGTCTGAGACACCTGCCAGCCCGACGCCGCCACAGCGCTGTGGCTTTATCGCAGTGATCGGCGCGACCAACGCTGGCAAGTCGACACTCGTGAACGCGCTCGTCGGCACCAAGGTGACCATCGTCTCGCACAAGGTCCAGACCACGCGGACGCAAATTCGTGGCATTGCGATGGTCGGCCAGAGCCAGCTCGTGCTGATCGATACACCCGGCATCTTCGCCCCCCGCCGCCGACTCGACCGCGCAATGGTCGATGCCGCGTGGGGTAGCGCTCAGGATGTCGATCGGGTGCTGTTCCTGGTCGATGCCAAGCGCGGCCTTAGCGATGACGTCGACGGCATCGTCGACAAACTGGCACAGAGCCGACGGCCGGTGATCGTGGTGCTGAACAAGGTCGACGCCCTGCCGTTTGCCGAACACGAGCGGCTGTTGATCCTGGCCAGCGAGCTATCGAAGCGGCTGACGGTCGAGCGGCTGTTCATGGTCTCGGCACTTGATGGCAGCGGGATCGCGGACGTCTCGAGCTATTTGGCGCAGACGGTTCCGGTCGGGCCTTGGCACTATCCCGAAGAAGATGTGTCGGATGCCCCGCTCCGGTTCTTGGCCTCCGAGATCACGCGCGAACGGATCTACCATTGGCTGCACCAGGAACTGCCTTACGAGACGACGGTCGAGACCACGAGCTACACCGACCGCAAGGACGGCTCGGTGCGGATCGAGCAGACGATCTTCGTGATGCGCGAAGGTCAGCGATCGATCGTGCTCGGCAAAGGTGGTCAAATGATCAAAACGTTGTCGATGGAAGCCCGCGAGGAGCTGTCGGCGATCGTCGAAAAACCAGTCCACTTGTTCCTGTTCGTCAAAGTGCGCGAGAGTTGGGAAACCGATCCTGAACGCTATCGCGAGATGGGGCTCGATTACCCCAAGGAATAGCCCGAGGATCAAACCCGGATCCGACCCGTCGAGAGATATCCATGAAACGTACCGCTCACCAATGTCTCACTGCCGCCGCTCTGCTGGTGATGGTGGCTCTCAGCCCCGCTCCGGCTGAGGCCGCCGTCCGCCAGTGCATGCAGCCAATTACCAGCGAGATCATACCCGCGCCGAACGATCGGCTTGGCCGCCAAATGGCACTGCGGTCGTGGAGCGACAAGGCACGGCGCCAGCACGGCACGCCGTTTACCAGCTGGCGGGTCGCAACCAAGAAAGTTCTCGGCTGCCGCCCGGCAACCGATGGTAGCGCTGCGTTCCAGTGCGTCGCCTACGCCGCGCCATGCAAAATCGAGCAAGTGCCAGGGCGACGGCCGCCGAACCGCCGCCGCCTCAATCCCGGCGAGGCGATCGAAACGTGATCCTCCTAGCCCCTCAGTTCTGACCCATGGAATGGTCTGACGAAGGGATCGTCATCGGCGTCCGGCCGCATGGCGAGACTGCGGCGGTCGTCGAGCTATTTACGCGCTCGCATGGACGCCACAACGGGCTCGTGCACGGCGGACGGTCGCGCAAGGCGCGCCCCATTCTGCAGATTGGCAACCACGTCACCGCGACGTGGAAGGCGCGGCTTTCCGAACAACTCGGCCACATCGCGGTTGAACTCAACCGCGGATACGCGGCCGCTGCGATGGACGATCCCGATGCGCTCGCGGCGCTGTCATCCATGTGCACCTTGACGCGACTGCTACCCGAACGCGACCCCCACCCCGACCTGTTCGAGATCACGCTGTTCGTCTTGTCCTACCTCGACGACGCCGCGCTGTGGCCAACGCTCTATGTGCGGTGGGAGTTGGCGCTGCTCGATGAACTCGGCGCGGGGCTCGACCTCGCATCGTGTGCAGCAACAGCTCGAACGGACGACCTGATTTACGTCTCGCCAAAGTCGGGCCGGGCGGTGTCGCGCGAGGCCGGCAGCCCGTACAGCGAACGGCTGTTGGCGCTACCGCCGTTCCTGCAGGCGATCCGGCCGACCGGCGCCAATGCGCGGGTGCTGCCCGTGGATATCGCAGCGGGGCTGCGGCTGACCGGCTACTTCCTGGAAACGCGCGTGCTTGCCCCGCGTGAGATGACGCTGCCAGAAGCCCGCGGCCGGCTCCTGCGGCAAAGCGAACGTTGATCGAGGGGCATCACCACCCCTATCGATAAGCCGCCGCATTCAGTACTGTGATCATCGGTTCGAGGGCTACCGCCGTGAGATTGTCTGGACGCATTGCTGTCGTGACCGGCTCGGGCAATGGCATAGGCCGTGCCACGGCACAGGTCTTTGCCGCCGAGGGTGCCGAGGTCTACGTCACCGACCGAGACGGCGCTGCCGCTGAAATCGTCGCCACGGCATTGCGCGATGGTGGGGCCAAAGCCCATGCCGTCGAGGTCGACGTCACGCGCGGGCAGGACGTCGGCGCGTTGATGCGAACCATCGCGACCACCCATGGCCGCCTCGACGTGCTCGTCAACAACGCCGGGCTCAACGTCCTGACGGACTTCCGCCTGATGACCGATGCCGATTGGGTCCGCCTTCGCGAGGTCAACCTCGACGGCGTGATCCGCGTTGCGCGCGACGGTTTCGAGCTGCTCAAAGCCTCCGGACGCGGCTCGTTGATCAACGTCGCGTCGATCATGGGCAATCGTGGGTTGCGGCCGCTCGCCGCGTATTCGGCGACCAAAGGAGCCGTTGCGGCGCTAACACGCGGGCTTGCCGTCGAATATGCCCCCTACAATATCCGCGTGAACACACTCGCGCCCGGTTATGTCGAGACTAAGCTGACCGAGCGTGCGCTTCGGTTCCCCGCCATGCGGCAGGCACTGATCGACAAAACGCCGATGGGGCGGTTCGGATTGCCGGAAGAGATGGCGCGGGCCGTGCTGTTCTTAGCCAGCGATGATGCTTCCTATGTCACCGGCGCAGAGCTTGCTGTCGATGGCGGGATGGGAGCCGCGCTCTAGTGTTGCGTATCTGACGTTTGGTCCCCGCGTGCATCTGATGTCTCAACCAAACGTCAGATACAAAAGCAACACTAGAAACAAGAGCTTGCTAGTGTTCCTGATGTCTCAGACATTTGCTCTCAACTTCGCCGCTAGGGGAGGCAAATGTCTGAGACGGAACACTAGTGAAACCTGCCGCCGTCAGCCGTTACAGGCGGAGAACGGTTTATGAGGTCTACCTGCCCATGCAACGATCTGTAATCTCGCGGATGACCGGCGTATCGACGGGGCTCATTCTGGCCGCAGCGCTTGCCGCAACCGACGCCGCTGCCGGGACGTTCACGTTCGACAAATCGCACACCGAGGTCCGCGCATCCTGGGACCATCTCGGTTTGTCGCGACAGTCGGCGCGATTCAACGACGTCTCGGGCCGCTTGGATTTCGATCCTGAAAATCCCGAAGCCGCCCGCGCCGAAGTCACAATTAAGGTTGCAAGCGTTTCGACCGGTGTCGCTGCGCTCGACAACCATCTGACCCGCACCAAGGACTATTTCGACGCGAGCGCGCATCCAATGATTACGTTCCGCTCAGAAGGTGTCAGGTTGACTGGCGACAAGTCCGCCGAAATGTCTGGCGCGTTGACGATCAATGGCATCACCAAGCCGGTGACGCTCGGCGTCGTCTGGAATTATCTCGGCCCGCATCCCCTCGGTACCGTCAACCCGACGTTGAAAGACGTCACGGTCGCGGGCTTCTCGGCGCGAACGCAAATACTGCGCAGCGAGTGGGGGATCGCGCGGACGATCCCGCTGGTATCGGACGAGATCCGCATCTCGATCGAGGCCGAGCTACAACTCGAGCCGTTGCAAACCGGCTCGGCAAACTGAACGCCAAGCCGCAGCAACAAGCACAACTTGGCTTTGTCAGCGGTTCTCAGGCTTGCTGGCGTCCGCCTTCGGCTTTGGGCCATCGGCCTTCGCCTTCGCCACGGCAGGCTTGTTTCCGTCTGTTTTGACCCCATCCGTCTTGATCTTGGCGTCGGCTTTACGCTTGGTCGACGTGATGTCGCCCTTCGCCTTTTCGGCGCTGGGGGCAGGTGGCGTTTGCGGCCGGACGGGCGGAGCTGGTGGCACGACCTCGGCAACGCGCGATGTCGATCCCGGATCTGATGGTTGCGCGGCAACCGCCTCGGCTGATCCGTTAGCACCATCTGCAACGGTCACGGCGCCGACCGACGGCTCTGGCCAGCAATTGCGCACCTTGATAAAGTTCGCAGCCCGTCCTGGCGTGACGATGAGCGGCATATCGACCAGCATTTCGCCGTTGAGCGGCGCCGGGTCGATCAACGCGCTGTCGGCCGCCGCTCGCGGCGCTGCAAAGGCTTTTTCCAACAGGTCTTGGGCCCGGGTCGTGCGGGCGCGGCCGCTGGTTTCGCCGAGGACCACAGCAATGATCCTGCGGCCATCCCGCGTCGCGCTGGCGACCAAATTATAGCCAGCACCGCAGGTGAAGCCGGTCTTCATGCCATCGGCACCGTCGAAGTTTCTCAGCACCTCGTTGTGCGTCGTCACGGTCTTGCGGCCAACCTGCGCGCTTTCCTCGGCATAGAGGTAATTCCATTGCGGGAAGTCGCGCAGGAGCGCGCGCGCCAGGATCGCCATGTCGCGTGCCGTCGTCACCTGCCCGTCTTTGGGCAGACCGTTGGCATTGGCAAAGCGTGTCCTGACCATGCCGAGCTTGACGGCCATCTCGTTCATATCGGCAACGAACTCGTCCTCGCTGCCTGAGACGGCTTCGGCGAGCGCCACGGCGAGATCATTGGCGGAATGGATGATAAGGCCAGCCAGAGCTTCGTTGACGGTGATGAGTTTGCCGGCACCAAGCCCGACGCGCATCTTGGGTTGGGCGTTGGCGTGCGGCGATACGATGAATTCCGCACGGCCCGTCAGCGACTCCCGCTTCAGCGCGTCGAACACCATGTAGGCCGTCATCAGCTTCGTCAGCGACGCTGGATACCAAGCGGTGTCTGGATTGTCGGCATGGAGAATTCGCGAGGTCTCGACCTCGAACACCAGAGCCGGGCCGGCATGGACCGGGTTGGTCGTTATGGCCGCCAGTGCGACGGCGATTGCGCTCAGCGTCGCCGCGCGCAAGGCATGGCGTTTTGATGCAGAAATTCGATTGCGCATGCGCCCGTCCCCAACCGTCGTCACGTTCCAGCCCTAACACGGCTGCCGTTGCTTCTATGTGTCAGCCTCTCGCGTTCATGCGAACCGCTAACTGTCGACCCGCGCTACATTTACGGTCACCAGTGCCATCAAAGCACGTCCACGGACTTTGGCGAGCTGTCAGTCACACCGCGTCAGCCCTGGGAACGGTCCCGGCTCGCGCTCCGGTAGTGCTCGAGCACCACTATGCGGATCGCACTCGACAGGCCAGATTTGCCGCGCACCGCATCGATGGCCGCGACGACGCCTGCAACCGGCATCGCGCGATCGGCAGCGAGCGCGACGAGCGCGTCCCAGAACGGCGTTTCAAGCGAGATCGACGTGCGATGTCCGCGAATTGAAAACGAGCGCTTGACCGGGCGGCCAGCGGATTCGGGCAGCGTTATCGCAAACGGCCCGGCGTTGTCTTTGGGGATCGCGTTGTCGATAGCTGCCAGTTCGATGGTCGATGCCGGTTCCCGTGATGTCGCGAGGCCTGGTAAGTTCGTCGTCTCGCGGATGGCGCTCACGATACGTTGCCTGGATCGAGATCCTCGTCGTCGTGGCCAGCGACCGTCGGGAAACCAGCAGCATTCGCGGCCACCGGTACAGGGATGCTTTGGAGCTCAGCGTTGTCGAGCGTCCGGTCGAGGGTTTCCCGCTCGCGGGATGATTTGGCGCGTTCGGCCTTGGTGCGGCCCGTGCGAGCACGGTTGACGTCGGATGCCGCTGTTTTGTCGGCGCGCAGCTTTTGTTTGCGGAAGCGTTTGAGGTTTACGATTTCTGCGGTCATCGGCGGTGGTCTTTACCCGTCATGGATTCTGGAATGGGCGGAGGTAGCTATCGTCTGGCGGACGAGGGCTCGGGCGGACAAGTCGCGGCGGCGGTGGCGCAGAGATCGGCACTGTCGCAGTGGTGCTGGCGGGTCCCGGTTTGGCCTGCGGCGCCGCGGTTGCTGCCCCAGATGTTGCTCCGGGCGCTGCCCCAGATGTTGCTCCGGGTGCTGCGGGTTGGGCCAACGGCTGGACCGGCGCGGGTTGCGATCCAGTCCCCCGGTCGCTGTCGGACGACAGCTTTGCTGCCTGCGCGGCAGCATCTTCGGCCGCCTTTACGGCTGCCCGGCGTTCGGCATCTTCTGCCTCTGCCTCTGCCTTGAGCCGGGCCTCCTCCGCGAGCTTGCGCGCGCGCTCCAGTTCTTCGCCATCGCGCTCAAGCTTGCGCAGTGACAATTCCTGCTCGAACGCAGACAGGTTCACAGCCGTTGTCCAATTATCGGACGCCGCCAGATTTCCCGACGTGGCGATCACGACGGGTGGCATGAGGGGTTTGACGCGACCGGACGGGCCCCGCTTCGTTTTGGCTTCGATACGCCAGTCGTGGGCATGGCGTAGCGCAAGCAAGTCGATCGTCATGTTTAGGCGCGCCTGCCCGGCGTCTGTCTCGAAAGGCGGCGACGCCAGACGCGCTGACCCATCGCCAATGGTGATCGCCAGCTTGCGCGCACGCACGTCGAGCACGGAGGTCTCGAGTAGGCGGATGATTTCGGCTGACGCCTGTTCCATCGACGGCAACTCGCGGCTGTCGAGCACGCGATTGGCGACCTCTGTTACGGCGGCGGGCGCCACGCCCGCGATCTTTCCAGCGCCGAGTGTGGCTTCGCCGGTTCCAGCCAAAGAGGCAACGATCCCTCGGGCGCTAATGCCCTTTCCAGAAACGTTGGCTGATACGGACAGTGGGATTTTGGTGCCGCTGCTGAACCTGGCACTATCCAGCCGGGCAAACGTGCCGTCGGCCGTAAACTGGCTGCCGCCCCCGACACGCGACAGCGCGGCTTTACCCTGGAACGTGCCGCCGAGCGCCGTCCCCTCGATCGCGTCGAGCACAAACGAGCCAGCGCTGAGGGTAACGGTGGCTCGGACGTCCGACAGGCCGACGGCGCCATCGATCACGGCCCGTGCAGAATTGATTTCGATCGAACCGGTCACGCCATCGAGCGTGGATAGCGTGAGTGGGTCAGCTGGCCAAAGCGCTTCGTCGCCATCGGTTTTAGCCGCCCGCCGATCCGACAGCGCAGCCAGCACGCCGGGCACCGATAATGTGTCGACCGCCAGCCGTGCCGAGATCATGCGCCCGGCCGCAGAAGCGCCACCGCTGGTCCCCCCACCGCCAGCCGGTACAACCTTCGACACGGTCGCAACGCCGGTCAGCGTGCTGCCGCCGACGGCGAGGCCAGAGGTCTCGAACCGCATGCCGTCAGTAACATTGGTGATGCGAACCTGGCCAGCAACCGGAGCGCCGGATGCTCCTATCGTCGGCGAAATACCGGCCAACGCGAGGACGTCAGCAGCATCTCGCGCCGTCAACGCCACCAAGCCATCGACGCGCGCCGGTTGCTCCTTCGGTAACACCACGACGCCCTGGTAGGCGGCGGACAGGTCTGGTGAGGCCAACGTCGTGTAGACGGTCATCGCGGTTTCAGGCGTGCCCTCCGCGCGCAAGAAGAGGGTGCCTCGGCCAGCGATCTTGGCACCGTCGGTTTGGGCCGCCGTGAGTCCCGGCAACTCGAGCCAGCGTTCGACGCGTGGGCTGTCGACATTAAGCGTGGCCACGAGCGTCGCGCTGCGCCAGTCGTGCAGCCCACGCTCGAACAACACCGACCCCGACACGCGCCCTTGGTCGATGCTGCCGTCGAAGGTAATATCGACGGACGTGGCGGGCCGTGTGGGGACTTTTGCGCTGGCCGCCCCACCATTGGCACCCCCGCCGGGCCCACTCGCACCCAGCCCACTCGCACCCAGCC
>Ga0163155_10000725_pt1 | contig 40411 bp, 33 predicted proteins | sample OliLakLV19SP4G1_FD_148611 | JGI IMG/M metagenome (GOLD analysis project Ga0163155, IMG submission 148611) | Freshwater microbial mat bacterial communities from Lake Vanda, McMurdo Dry Valleys, Antarctica - Oligotrophic Lake LV.19.SP4.G1 | ecosystem: Environmental > Aquatic > Freshwater > Lake >... | reverse complement strand
AAGGTTGTTGCTACTGAGTTTACCATCGCTTGCAACACTGAAATTCACAGAAGCGACTGCAGTAAATGTCCCACTCGCTCCAATCGTAAGGTCCAACGAATTATATTTATAACCTGCAGGACCCAAATCTTCAGTTCTAGCAAAAACGGTCAGAGTAAACGTCGTCGCGTTATTAATAATTGCGCCCACGTAGAGCTCTCGAGAGGTCCCCGAAGCATCGATAATTGAGGTTCTATAGAGCGTAGTTCCCAGTGCGGAGTAAAGCAATTCCTCAGTAATAGAACCAAGAAAATCTAGAGATTGGCCTCCTGCATAACGTGTATCCGGAACCACCCAACCGCTCAGTGTTCCACTATCTAAGCCATCGACACTGATACGACTCGTTGATTCGCCAGTAATTCCCGCCTGCAGCGAGAACTGCGCGGCATTTGAACCACGTCCCGCAAGTAGTAAATTTTGTCCATTGAAGGAAGTGCTGTCACCCAAGCTCCTTCACCAGCGCCTGGTATTCCTTATCCAGAGAGTTACGCTGAGTTCTTGTCAAACTTCCGTTTTGAGCTTGTTCTGCGAGCTCCGTCAGTCGAGTTACGATGTTACTCTGTTACTCTGTTGCTCTAGAGCTCCATCCATTACCTGCAAGACACCTAGCCCATCGTTGATGTTTCGTCGCGCAGCATTGAAGAGTCGAGCATCCACTCGCAAATTATCAGCGATCGCCAACCCCGCGGCATCATCACTGGCGCGGACAATTCGCAGACCCGAAGAGAGCCGTTCAAAGCTAGAGCTCACCTGTCTCGTGCTTTGCGCGAGTTCGCGGCCCACCCTGAGTGCCGCAATGTTAGAATTAAAACTAACTACCGACATGCCATTCCGCGGCAAAAAACATCCATATTCAATACGTAAGTCGTCGTAATTCCTCTTCGACTTAAGGGTAGTAATACCCCCCCCTTTTGCAATTTCAGGAGTTACGCGCAGTTAAAGCCTCTTCGGTCAATCCGCTCTGGCTTTCATTAAATCTAGCCGTCCGTGTTTACTCGCAATTAGTGAAATCAGAGAAAAAAAGACTGGGGGAGGTGAGCTACAAAACCCAGTCGAAAAAAGAGCCTACACCGGGACTTAGGGAAACAGGGTGCAGGGTCAAAAAAGATTAGGAACGCTGCGTATTTCCCAGCTATTCCTGGCCAGTTGCAATGAATCTCTCAGGTATGTATACCAGTGCGCGCGGGTGATTAGCTCAGTTGGTTAGAGCAGCTGACTCTTAATCAGCGGGTCCGGGGTTCGAATCCCTGATCACCCACCACTTTCACATAGGATAGCGGCAGACTCCAGGTGTGCCTATTCTTTGTATAAGTGGGGCAGTTAGGTTTACGCGGGAGTGGTGGAATTGGCAGACACGCTAGACTTAGGATCTAGTGCCTTTGGCGTGGGGGTTCGAGTCCCTCCTCCCGCATTTACGCTAACGACATTTTTTATTCTCCCCCAAATTCGTCACTGATGCCTTTAGGATGTCCCGATGAACTCAAGATCGACCGTTGAGAAAGTAAGCGAAATTAAGCGCAATATCTCTGTGCAGGTGCCGTACGAAGAGTACAGTTCTCTGTTTAATGTCGCGCTGCAGAATACTGCCTCACGCGCTCGAGTGAAGGGCTTTCGTCCCGGACATGCACCCAAGGCGCTAGTGGCCAAGATGTATGAAGGGCAGATTCAACAAGACGTCATGCAGAAGGTCGTCTCAGAGGCCTATCGCGCAGCGGTTCAGGAACATGCGTTGCGAGTCGTAGGAAACCCAGAGCTAGTTTTGGACGAATACAAAGATGGTGGTGAGTTAACCTTCACCGCGAAGGTTGATGTTTTCCCAGAGCCTACAATTAAGGAGCACTTGGGACTCGCCTTCGAGGTCGAAGTCGAGAACGAGTCGCCTGGCGAAGAGGAGATTGAAGCACAGCTTAAGCAGATGCTCGAGCAGCAGGCGAGTCTAGAGCCGATCGAGGGACGGAGCGTCGTAGAGAAAGGCGATATCGTTTTAGTTGATTTTGTCGGGACAGTTGAAAATGCTGAGTTTCCTGGATCTAAGGGTAACGATGCGCATGTGGACATCGGTTCGGGGGATCTACCGAAAGAATTTGAAGAAGGGATGATTGGCACCGCTGTTGGCGAGACACGGACGGTGAGCTTTGCTTTGCCAGAGGGTGTGCGAGATCCGGAGCTCGTGGGTAAGCCAGCTGAGTATGCCGTGACAGTTAAGGCGCTTAACAAAAAGATCCTGCCTGAGCTGAATGATGACTTCGCGTTGAAGTCGGGCTTAGGCGAGACGGTCAGTGCGATGCGCGAGAAGCTGCGCGAGCAGCTAGCGTCGCACTCCAAGGAGCACAACGAGCGTAATCGTCGTTCAAAGTTGTTTGAAGTATTAGCGGAGAAGAATCAGTTTGAAGTTCCGCAGGCGATGATCGACGAAGAAATTCGTGAGATTTTGTTTGAACTAAACGCGCTCGACCGTCGTCGTGAGGAGAGCTATCAGGTCGATGTTTCTCCGTACCGTAATAATGTCGGTAAAGGCGCAGAGTTTAGAGCTAGACGCTATGTAATGCTCGAAGCCTTAGTGAAGCAGGAGAATGTCGAGGTCTCGGACGAGGAGCTTAATCAGTGGGTCGAGAAGCGTGCCGCTGAGACTAAAACGGCCAAGAAAGAGTTAGAGGTCGCGTTCGGATTGCCGAAGAATGCCGAACAGGTCAAGAAGATGGTGGCGCGGGAGCGAATTTCGGAGCTGCTACTCGAGAAGGCCAAGATTAAGGAGAAGGTGGTTCCTTGCGGGCATAACCACTAAAGTTTTTGCCTAAAAGGTGGTAGTTGCCTCTGGCCTAGGGGGTGCAGAGCAGTTTATAGTTTTACTTTTAGGAAAATCTTATGCCCTACATTCCATACGTCATTGAGCAGACCGGTCGCGGAGAGCGTTCGTACGATATCTACTCTCGCTTACTTAAAGATCGGATTATCTTCCTCGGTAGCGAAGTTAATGACGCAGTGGCGAATGTAATTACGGCGCAGCTGCTCTTTCTGGAGAGTGAGGATCCGGAGAAGGATATCTACTTCTATATAAATTCCCCCGGAGGTTCGGTGACCGCGGGCTTGGCTATCTACGATACCATGCAATACATCAGCCCAGCGGTTTCCACTCTCTGCTTAGGTCAGGCAGCTAGCATGGGGGCGTTCCTCCTTGCGGCAGGAGCCAAGGGTAAGCGCGCGGCGCTACCCCACGCCCGGATTATGATTCATCAACCCCTAGGGGGATTTCAGGGGCAGGTCTCGGATGTTGAGATTCATGCCAATGAAATGATTCGGTTGAAGCACGACCTAAATACGATCCTGGCCCACCATACAGGGCGGGACGTAAAGACCATCGCGCTTGACACCGACCGCGATAAGTTTATGTCCCCGAGGGAGGCTAAGGAGTACGGATTGATCGATAACGTAGTCACTGAGCGGCCAACCCTGTTAAAATCAGCCAAGAATGTTGACTAGTTAGCGACAGCCTATTTTCTGGGCTGTTGTTTTACTGTTTTATATAATAACAATATCAATTAATTAGCTGTTCCGCTGTCATTGGAAAGGGGACAGTTTTTTGCGGAGGATCGAACGTGGCAAAAGGCGCTGACCGGGGCCAATCTTCTCTTGTCTGTAGTTTCTGCGGCAAGAGCCAGGACGAAGTTCGCAAGCTGATTGCCGGACCCGAGGTCTACATCTGCGACGAATGTATCGACCTCTGTAACGATATCATTCTCGAAGAGGTCGAAGATGAGGTGGCGCCAGGTGCTTCGGCCTCGATGCCAAAGCCCAAGGAGATTCGCGCTTTCCTTGACCAATACGTTATCGGTCAGGATCAAGCGAAGAAGGTCCTCTCGGTCGCGGTCTATAATCACTTCAAACGACTAAACGCTCCCGGACCAAAGTCCGAGGTCGAGATCTCTAAATCGAATATCGTGCTAATCGGACCAACTGGTTCGGGGAAGACTTTGCTTGCGCAGACCTTGGCGCGATTTCTGGATGTGCCGTTCACGATTGCTGACGCAACCAATCTGACTGAAGCGGGCTATGTGGGTGAGGATGTTGAAAACATCATCCTGAGCTTACTGCAAGCCTCGGACTATGACGTCGAACGAGCCCAGCGGGGTATCGTTTATATCGACGAAATTGATAAGATCTCACGCAAATCCGATAATCCTTCTATTACTCGAGATGTTTCGGGCGAGGGCGTGCAACAGGCGCTGTTGAAGATTATCGAGGGCACGAAGGCCAGTATCCCACCGAAGGGTGGCCGCAAACATCCGCAACAGGAGTTTTTGCAGGTGGACACGACTAATATTCTCTTCATCTGCGGCGGGGCCTTTATTGGCCTTGAAGATATTATCCGCCGCCGGATGAGTGGAAAGACGATGGGGTTTGCCGCTGATATTCGCAAGAAGTCCGATCTCGGTAATGTTCTTAAGAACGTTCAGCCAGAGGACCTGTTGAAGTTTGGATTGATTCCAGAGTTTATCGGCCGTCTGCCAGTTGTAGCGACTCTCGCCGAGCTTGATGAAGAGGCTTTGGTCGAGATATTGGTCGGGCCCAAGAATGCGCTTGCTAAGCAGTATCAGCGCCTCTTTGAAATGGAAGGTGTGCGACTTAAGTTTACCGATGAAGCGCTCCGCGCTATCGCCAGACAGGCGCTAACGCGAAAGCTGGGCGCTCGTGGACTGCGCTCGATTCTTGAAGAGATTATGCTTGAAGTGATGTACGAGATCCCATCTCAGCATGACATTAAGGAGGTCGTCGTATCGCCAGAGACAGTTACGCGGGGCGAGCAGCCGTTAATTGTTTACGAGCATCAGGCTGAGACGGCTTAACTGAGACGGCTTAACTTTTCGAGCTACCGCCATTTATTCTTTTGTCCATTCTTTTGCCGAGTGACCTGCGAGTCTATTTTACTGTCTTAGAGGCGGAAATCGCTCTGGCTGTATTTCTGGGCACTTGCAGGAGTTTTCCACATAGGACCTGCTGACTCTCTGCTCCCCCGAGCGTTTTTTTATCTTTTTTTTCAAAATTTGGCCGCTATAGGGAAAAGAATTGTGCTTTCTCGCAAGCGAGCAAGCGTCTAAATGATTAAGTAGTCCGCTAAAGATTGACCTCGGTTATTCTTCAACATTTTTATCAGGAATTCCATGAGCATTGTTAGCTATAACCCAGTTCCTCTCCTCGCACTTCGAGACATCATCATCTTCCCGCAGATGGTGGTCCCACTCTTTGTCGGTCGAGAAAAAAGTGTGCGTGCACTTGAGGAAGCTGAGCGGCTGAAAAAGCCGATCATGCTCGCTGCTCAACGCGATGCAAAAACTCATCACCCCGGACCGGACGACATCTTCCAGGTTGGAACCTTGGGCGATGTGATGCAGATGATGAAGCTCGCCGACGGCACGGTGAAGGTGCTTGTCGAGGGCAAAAAACGTGCGCGAATCGATAAGTATCTCGAAACCGATCAGTACTTTCTGGTTGATGTCTCTGAATTAACAGAGACCGTCGACATGACCGCGGAGCTGAAGGCGCTAATGCGTTCTGTGACTTCGTCCTTCGAGACCTACGTCAAGCTGGGCAAGAAGATCAGCCCGGAGATGATTCACCAAGTCCATGCGCTGGAAGATCCATTCCGTTTGGCGGATGCGATCATTGTGCACCTCAATATTAAGCTTGAAGAGAAACAAGATATTCTCGAAACGGATAGTGCTACCGATCGGCTGGAGAAGATTTACGGCCACATGAAGGCTGAGATCGAAATCCTGCAGGTTGAGAAACGGATTCGCACCCGCGTGAAGAAGCAGATGGAGAAGACTCAGAAGGAGTACTATCTGAATGAGCAGATGCGGGCGATTCAGAAAGAGCTGGGCGAGAAGGACGACTTCCGCAATGAAATCCAGGAGCTCGAAGAGAAGCTCAAGAGCAAGAAAATGCCGGAGGATTCTCATACTAAGACTGAGAACGAGATCCGCAAGTTGAAGATGATGTCGCCGATGTCCGCCGAGGCGACCGTCGTGCGTAACTACGTGGACTGGATGTTGAGCCTGCCTTGGAATGAGTACTCTGAAGACAAGATTGACATTCCTTCTGCTGAAGCGGTCTTGGATGAGGATCACTTTGGTCTGGCGAAGGTGAAGGAGCGAATCCTGGAATACCTCGCTGTGCAGAAGCTGGTCGGGAAGATTAAAGGCCCCATTCTTTGCTTAGTTGGCCCTCCTGGTGTTGGTAAGACTTCACTCGGTAAGTCGATTGCTAGAGCAACAGGTCGCGAGTTTGTGCGTATCGCTCTGGGTGGTGTGCGCGATGAAGCGGAGATTCGTGGTCACCGGCGGACCTATATCGGCGCGTTACCAGGGAAGATTGTCCAGTCGCTCAAGCGAGCTGGGAAGAGCAATCCAGTTTTCCTTTTGGATGAAGTCGACAAGATGTCGCAGGATTTCCGGGGGGACCCTTCCTCGGCGCTGCTCGAGGTCTTGGACCCAGAGCAGAACGATACCTTTATGGATCACTACCTGGATGTTGAATACGATCTTTCGAAGATCTTGTTCATCACCACGGCTAACACGCTCTCAACTATTCCGCGACCACTGCTTGACCGAATGGAGGTCATTCATATTGCGGGCTACACCGAGCTGGAGAAGCTGCAGATTGCCCGTAAGTATCTCGTGCCGAAGTCCTGTGAGAAGAACGGCCTGAAAACAGAGAATGTCGTTATTGATGATAAGGCGTTACTGAGTTTGATTCGACACTACACCCGAGAGTCCGGCGTGCGTAGCCTTGAGCGGGCGATTGATGGCGTGTGCAGAAAGGTCGCAGTGCATACTGTGCAGATGGGACCAGACACTGTGGAGAAGGTGAACGAGTCGAATTTGGATCGCTACCTGGGTGTCCGTAAGTATAAATACGGTAAGCAGGAGACGGAGGATCAGGTCGGCTTTACTACTGGACTCGCCTGGACTGAGATGGGCGGGGAGCTGCTGGTGATTGAAGTCGCGATCGTTCCAGGAAAGGGGCGGATGATGATCACCGGTAAGTTGGGTGATGTAATGCAGGAGTCGGCGCATGCGGCGATGATGTTTGTGCGGTCGCGAGCGAGCTTCTTTGGTTTGCCGAAGCACTTTTACTCCGCCATTGACATGCACATTCACGTGCCGGAGGGTGCGATTCCAAAGGATGGACCATCGGCTGGTATTACCATGGCGACGGCTATTACTTCCGCGTTGACAGGCATCCCGGTGGATCGCGATGTGGCGATGACTGGCGAGATTACGCTGCGGGGTAGGGTGCTCCAGATTGGTGGGCTGAAGGAGAAGATCCTTGCCGCACACCGGGGTGGAATAAGCCGAGTAATTATCCCTCGTGAGAACGAGAAGGATATTGAAGAGATTCCAACATCCGTTCGTAAAGGGGTGGAGATTATCCCCGTTAGCTACGCCGATGAAGCGCTGCGCGAGGCGTTGGTGATTAAGGATCGAGATCATTTCACAGGCCTGATTCAGAGCCGTAAAACGCGCTACCTGGATCTTTTTGGCAAGCAAATGATGGAGAACCAAGATCCCAAGGCGCCGCCCCCAGGAGCTGACGACGGCGCTGACTTAGTAACTCACTAAGGAACTCGGTTAATCAGCTCAACTAGTTGGTTCTCCTAGCAATTGACTAACTGACCTATCTTTGGTTAGTCTGCGCTCTCTTTTCTGCTTCTGGGCGGGCCGGAGGAAGTCGTTAATTCGCACTCCTAAAAGTCTCCAAGCACAAGTGGATGGTGATTTTGCGCGGGCGGTTAGCTCAGTTGGTAGAGCATCGGCCTTACAAGCCGAGGGTCAAAGGTTCGAGCCCTTTACCGCCCACCAAGCTGATTTTGTTTTGTGGCGGTTGAGCTTTGCGGTGCTCGGCACACTAACGGTTGCAAAACAGTAACTAGTGCGAAGTTCCAGAAAGCGAAGAGAGAGAGATTTTGGCGCGGGGTGGTAGCTCAGTTGGTTAGAGCGCCGGCCTGTCACGTCGGAGGTCGCGGGTTCGAGCCCCGTCCGCCCCGCCATTTAACCTTAACTTTCACTCAATAGTTAGTGATTGCTAACCCATCGTAATTCTTAACGGTAGGTGTGCGGGCTAACTTTGGATTTAAAGTTAAGAGTGATTGGTTTCTCGTCATTTCTCGATGCTTCTCACTAAGTATGGTGGGGAAAGCGGCTAGCCGAGGCTTCCAACTAAGCTGAGCTAGCCAATTCACTTAATCACTCTCCTTCTTCTTAAGACGTTTTATCATAGTCGGCGGAGTTGTCTCAAACGGACTGTCTGAAATGTGTCCTCCCAAGCGAGCTGCGTACATCTTCCAGAGATAGAATACCGGGACTCGATCAAGCCCACCTTAGAACTCTTTGAGATCCTCCATCCCGGTCCAGATTTCGGGAGCGTCGGGAGAGATTTCTATGAGGTCAGCAGAAATGCATCTTATCAGTTGCTGGTCCTCCATTGATGATCAGTCAGGTTTACGTAAAATCTTAAAAAAGTATTGAACAAGTTTCTCAGGGTGTTCACTGCTAGTGTTCTCGTGCGCACGATTCACAATGCGACTGAGGATCTTTCGATGGATACCAGTCTCTTCATGAACATCCTGTAAAGTTAGTCTTGCAAGACCGCCCTTCTTTCGTTCGGCATTGAGCCTTTCCAGCATTGGCCTAAGGGCGATTTTCAACCAAAACTATGAAAGAAGAAGATTTACGCCAGCACTTTTTAGTTCAGCTCAATGGGCATTATGAAGGGCAAGCTTTCATACAGTTCGTGGCGGGATACCAAGACCGCAATTTCTATCTTCAATCGCAACAAGGAATTATTTCCTTTTATGGTCGAAAACTTTCTATCGACCTAAGCGATCCTGTGTTTCCGGAGGATGACCAGTCGGTGCCCTCAGATGCTAGAATAGCTGTAATTTACAGACACACCACCGGCAAGGTACACGTTGAGCATACATCGGTTGACCTGATAGTCAGCGGAAATGCAAAGAAGAGATCTCTTGATCCCGGCTTTATTGTGGTGGAAGAGCAACTCAATAAAGTAGAATGTCCCAGTGAACAAGGAGTTCACGTCCTCCTTCCGCTTGAGTATGCTGAGGATATTCCACGCCTTCTGTGGTGTTTTTGCTAATACAGTTGCGGCGCAAGATACCAAGCTATCTGAGATTTGGGGCCTCCACGGCAACTCGGATCCAACTTTAATTTGGTATAATTCAATAGATAGTGGTCGTTCTGATTGTGCCTACAGTGAAGATCCCGTCTACAGAACATATGCAGAAATAGAGTCAAGTCGAATGGGGGTGTGGGTTTCCGGGCGAAGACTGTGGTTCCAAGTGTAGCTTCAAACGGTCGCAGGTTCCCGCAACAGTACGTTGCTTGTAATCCAACGATCCATCTCTATCACAATCTCAAGGAAGGTATTTGGCGCGCCCGAACTAATATTCTCTGGCACTCCACGGAGGAAGCTTGTCCAGCTCCGCTGAAACATTTCCTCAGACTGCGCTAATAGAGGCCCAGCAAGTTGAATTGTCGTATCTCGATTACTAAACGTCTGACGCACCGCTTTTATTTTTAGCACCTCATCAATTAAATCAGTCCTCTTAAGGAGAATCCACAAATCAAAGAAATCCTTCATCCTACTATTCGTAGCCCCACGAAAGATCCCCTTCTCCAGCTTCTCTGCAAATATGTACTCAAGGGGATACACTTGTAGAGCTACCGACGCTTCAAACAAGGGCTTTGTTTCCAAGGTAAGAAATTCAATGCTCTTCTCTGCTCCTTCGACCACGTCGCCAATGCCAAGATCAATTGAGATGGAAGTTCTAGTTCCACCCAATATTGCAACGGTACTTACTGCATAGCCAGGATAGTTCATATGAGGCTGAGGTAATTGCTCAACCTGTGATTCTTCAAATGAAAATCCATCTTCTGACGGAAGACTGAGAATACTTTCAACGGCTGCTTTAACTGTCTCAACTGAGGCAGACAGATTCACTGCAAGAAAATCAAGATCAACTGTTTCACGGCCTAAAGGAATGTACTTTGAAAGAAGCATCCCTCCTTTAAATATCAAATTATCAATCTGAGGGGATCGTGCAAGCCTTGCAAGAAATCTCTCTAGTACAAGAGTCTTCCATACATCATTAAATGTCCGGTTTTCGGCCTTTGCAATCTCTCGAACTCTATCCTTGATTGAACGCTCCAGCCTTCGCAGAGCTTCGGTTGACGAGCTAGAATCTTTACTCATGTGGTGATGGCCTCCACATATTCACGCAGCGGAGTGCGTAGTGATTTAGAATATGCCATCAATTTTTGTAGATCCGGCTTAGTGCTTTTGCCGGAGAGGTAACGCTTGAGAGCTTTGATAGCTATCTCTTTGCTGAGATACCGGAACGCATCAACGATGGTCCTTTCTCTATCAAATATTTTTATCTTGGCCTCTCCAAGCTTGAAGGTGGATGATCCTAACTTTGTATTACGCATCCGCACGATCTTAACCTGTGGCCTACGAGGTGCGAGAGTTTCATGTGGAACTGCAATCCAAAATTGGCGTGGATTCTCATCAGTCAGTTCATAGAGGCTTAGCGCAGAGATCAGACAGACGATTCCTTTTGGAATACTTTGAATTGCTGCGGCTAGATCCTCCCACTCGAATGGTACGGGCTTCCGATCCTTCTCTATACCTCGGTACACTCCACGGCTTAGCTTCTCTATGTATCCTTGCTTGGCGTAGTAGGTTAGCAGGCTGGGATGAACGCCTTTTGCCCTCGCATCTTCACTGGTAAACGAAGGCCGCTGTAGAAGTGGCTTTAGGCGAGCAAGGGCTGTAATTTTCATAGGTGTAATTTAACATTTATACCCAGAGTCGTGAAGTGGGTATATTTGTTAAATATAAAGCAGCCAACTAGCTGATAATAGCTGATATTATTGACATCAACCTACCAGTGCTCACGTCGAATACCTGCAACCAAGTCGAAATGAACGTCACGACTCGCTATTTCAAGGCCAGATTGACGTGCGATCGCTGCGATCCATACGTCATTTTCAGGAATAGGAGTTCCCGCAGTGCGCAGTTCTTCGCGTATCTGGGCATAGTGATGCGTCGTAGAACGCTCAATAGGTAAAACCTCAAAGATGGCTTCGAGTTCGTCAAGCCAACGTTCACGTGCAATCCGCTCGCGCGATCGCTTGAGCCCATACCGATATTCTCCGATGACGATGACCGGTAGCTGGTGCTGCCCACTGCGAAGTAATAGCTTTTGCAGACCAGAGTCTCCATCGGCCATGGCCGAAAGAGCGTCGGTGTCGAGAATCACTGCCAATCCTTGTCGTTAATTTTTGAAAATTCGGAATCGAGGACTTTCTGAATCTCAAGGGTCGCTGCGCTGCTATCCTTAAAAGCACCAAAGCAATGCATCCAGTCGGGTCGCGTCGACAGAGACGGTGTCTCAAGGACAATACGCTCCAGAGCTTCCGTGAACACTTCTTTAAGGGTTTTGCCCCGTTTGCGCGCAAGTAGGCGCACTTGTTTCAAAAGGCGATCAGGGAGTTCAATGGTAGTCTTCATCTAACCAGTATGCCCATTTATATGGCCATATTCAAGATGTTACTTTTCGCACGACTCTGCGAAATTGCTAAAAGACAGTGCTTCAGGAGCGAGGTAGAAAAATAAGTGTGTATTTTCGCTAGATTATTAGCGTTCAGGGAACCAAGTTGGAGGAGGTAGGCATCGTTGGCTTAAAAAATCGACCCAAATTCATTTTCTAATTTTATAATTCAACTTTTTGACAACTACTTTGCGCTAATTGACCGAGACAGAATTTAATCAAGATGCTGGCGGGTAATTACTGATATTACTGAATAATCTGTTCCGGTCCGAGCGCGACTACGGTCGAAAGAGGGTTCATGGATTGTGGTTGCTCAGCTGTCTGTTGTCGCTCCACGAAGATCTCAAAGCTTGGACCGGAGGGCTTAACGGACGGAGGGTTGGGGGACGGGAGTTCAATCTCTGCTGGCAACTCCTGACCTTCAAGTAGGTTCGCCAGTGACACTATCGAGCTTCTTATTTCGAGTGCGCTTTCTACCAACTCCTGCGTGCCGTGATGAGAGCGTTGTGCGAGATGCGAGCTCTCCTGATTTGACCGTGCTATTCCACCGAGTGTTAGCGAGAGCTGCTGCACCAGCGAAAGTTCAATTTTGGTAGCACTCGAAATCTCTCGCACAACTAGCTCTGCTTGTTCTGCTCTCTCGCAGATAAGTTTTAGTTGTGAAGAGATCTGCCGTTTTAGCCCAGCGCTGTTTTGCGTAAACTCCTTGGAACGGGAGATCTTTTCTGCAGAATCACGAGCTGCGTTTGCACTACGCCCTGCTAGCGCACGGGCCTCTTCCGCCACCGCTGCAAAGCCCTTGCCGGCATTCCCAGCGCGAGCCGCTTCGACGGCGGCGGTTAGCGCCAGAAGGTTTGTTTGAAAGGCGAGGTCGTCGATCGTTTGCAGGATCTCGTCAGTTTCCTCGGCGGAGTGGGTCAGGTCCTGCGCGGTGCGGTTCAACTCAGCGATAAAATCGAGCCCAGACAGGGCGATTTGATTTAGTTCAGTGGTGAGCTGTTGAGCGAGTACACAGTTATCAGCATTTTCTTGGACGATGCTGAAGATTGCAGCGACAGAGTTTTTGCTGCTCTCTAACTTGGAGGAGACTTCAAGAGTCAGCTGCGCCCAGCTTTGTGCGGTGGTCTGTAATGTCTGAGCGGCATCTGTCGTCCCCTGAGTGCTGCGGATCATGTCACGTAAGACTCGTGAGAGAGCGCTAGTCCAATTGAAAGCTAGCCAACTGCCGATCGCCAAAAAGGCACCGGCCAGGAGGAAGACCAACCAGAATCCGTAGCCTGCTCTGAGCAGAGTGGAGTGTTCGAGCTTACTAAGTTCTGTAGTGAGAAGATTATCAAAACGGACGAGCTCTGCCGATGTCGAGAGTGTCGAGGCCTGACTGATTTTTAATTGCGCCCAAGCGCTCTCGATCTGGCTTGCGGCTAGTTTCGAAGTTTCCAGATTATTCCGGAGCGTATTTTGTTGAGCTTCAAAGCTATAGCTTGCCACTAAGTAAGTCGCAGAAATTGCAGCTAGAGCTAAACAAAGTAAAAGAATTAACCTGGTTTGTAAGGATCGGCCCTGAACGAAAGCAACTGTACTACTCATGTTAGAGCTTTCCTCTACGGTGATACGCAGTTAAGTTTGTGCTGAACTCAAAATTGATGATTCTCTGCCCTCGGTAATTAAGATGACAGCGCGACCTAGAGCGATACAGGAAGAAATGGCAAGCCTCAGAGGGTGGGCTATCGCGGCATTCTGCTTGTTGAATATCTTAGTATTCGTTGTGGCTTACCGGTTTTATGGAGGCGGCATTAGGGGCACCGACGGGCAGATGTATTACGCTTTCGTACGCTCAGTGGTGATCGACGGGGATCTAGACTTTAGGAATGAGTTCGACGAGCTAACTCCTTACCGGGAGCAGATTCTAGAGAATGAGCGGCGAGTTACTCCCACGGGGCTGATCAGCAATAAGTATCATATCGGTTACGCGCTTCTTAGCCTGCCCGGCTTTTTGGTCGCGCATCTAGCGACACTCTCAGGAAACGCACTTGGAATCTTGGAGCTTGCGCCTGACGGGTACTCGCTGCTGTACGATTTTCTGGTGCCGTTCAGTCATGCTCTATTTGCGCTCTGGGGCTTCATCTTCGCCGTGAAGGTTTTGGAGGAGTACTTCTCTACTCAGATTAGCCTGCTGGCGATGGGACTAGTCTGGTTTGGCACGAGTCTTTTTTATTACGGCACCGTTTTTTTAACGATGGTTCACGCCGCCGGGTTTTTGCTGGTTTCTGCGTTATTCTATCTGGCACTACAGTTTCGTAGGGATCGATCTCTGGGAACGATGGCGACACTCGGACTGGTCGCGGGACTCGCTGTGGTGCTCCGGCCAACCAATCTGATCTTTCTGCTGCTTCCGGGAATTATTATTGGGCCTACCCTCTGGGACCTAAGACGTACTAAGCCTACGCTTCTCGGGCTAATTGCCGCTTTTTCGCTTCCTGCGTTAGTGGTCGTCTCGCTTCAAATTGTTACGTGGCAGATTCTCTACGGAGTCCCGATCCACTATTCCTATGCGGGGGAGAGCTTCTTCTGGTCAGCACCAGCTTTTCCCGAAGTCTTGATCTCTTCCAATCACGGCTTACTTTTCTTTTCACCCGTAGTTGCTTTGGCATTTCTGGGGCTGATCCCAAGCCGCGGCAGCGGATTGCCGTACTCTGTTTCACTAGGAGCATTAGCGACACTCTCGCTCCTTTGCTACATCAACGCTGCTTGGCACTCTTGGTGGTTTGGGCATGCCTTTGGTGCTCGCGCTTTTTCGGAAGCAGGATTATTTTTTGCCCTAGGACTGGGCAGTCTCTTGGAGCGCTCCGTTAGGTATTGGCGTTTAGTCTTGCCCCTTTTAGCGCTCTTTGTTCTCTGGACGTGCTTTTTGATGTATCTGTACTGCTATGCCCGAATCCCCCCGCAAGGAGAGATTCCAATGAAGAAACTGATGCAGGAGATCCTCGATGAAGATTAACTTACTGAGCGGCATGGCCGTGATGCTTTTACTCACTAGCTCTGTTGCCGTGGCCGAAGAACCTAAGACGGCTGTAGCTGAGATGACGCCGCTTGGCGGAAGCACCGTAAAAGGAAAAGTCTCATTTCGCCCGGTGGCAGGTTCGGTCGAGGTCGAAGTTGATCTCAGCGGAATTACTTCAGGTCCCCGTGGTTTTCACATTCACGAGAAGGGCGACTGTAGTGCTCCTGATGGTTCGTCTGCTGGAGGACACTTTAATCCGGGAGGAAAGGCGCACGGCTCTCCTAGGGACACGGAGCGGCACGCAGGGGACCTAGGTAATTTGCAAGTCGATAAGGACGGTAATGCCAAATTTCGCTTTATCGATCCGCAGCTCAAGCTTAGTGGGGCAGACTCCATCGTCGGCCGTTCCGTGATCGTCCATGAGAAAGCGGACGATTTGAAAACTCAGCCGACAGGAGACGCCGGCGGTCGCGTGGCCTGTGGTGTGATTAAGTAGGGCAAGGCGTGAGAAGAAAATCGTCGCGAGTTATTCAGCGCTGCGTTTTAGGGTGCCTTGGACGGCGTCAATAAGCCGTTCAGAGATAACTTCAGCCACTAGTTGATTTCCCAATCGGTTAAGGTGAACGCCGTCCCTAGTCAGGGGCGGCGCTGTCACCTGGCTGGAAGCCCCCACCAAGAGATGCCTGGAGAATCGTTCCCTCAGGTCGCACAATGGTAGGTTCAATTCCCGCGCTAACTGTCGGACCTTGAGTGAGAGCTGTTCTAATCGCACACCGTAGGGAGGCTCTCCGAAGTTCGGGGCGAGCGGAGCGGTCTCGCTAATTATTGTGGGTGTACAGAGGATCGCCCGAATTTTTTGCTGAGCCACTTTGCTCAACATCCTGCGCATTGATTGTGCATACGCTTCTCCGCCATCCCAATTGGCGGGAGCTTTTGCGGCATCATTAACGCCGATAAAGATCACCACTATCTCTGGGGCAAGTGAGATCACATCTCGCGCCAACCTCGCTTCTAGATCTGTCACGGTATCTCCGCGAATTCCAGCGCCTACAATTTCGACTCGCTGCTGGCTCAACTTCTGACCTAAGATTTGCCCCACTAAAGTCAGGTAACCGTCCTTACCTAACCCCTCCTGAGTGATTGAGTCGCCGAAAAAAACGATCTTCAGCGGCGCCTGGGGACTCTCGGCCAGCAGCTCACTGGGGACTTTAAGCCCGAATATGCACATAGTCAGCACTAAAAGAATTGAGGGAGCGTTGAGTAAATTAAATCTAGCAGTGAACATGGTACCGTTAGCTCTGCTCATGAAATACCTTAACTCGCGCCTCTTCGCAGATCTTAACGACGGCGGGGTGCTTCACTTTCCGCTCAACAGAGATTGCATAGTAGCGCTCGGTAACTCCATCCACTCTTCCGATCAGCTTTAGCCCCGCTTGCGCCTCAACCTCTCGCTCGATTACGGTCGGAATGGGGCAGATCCCCCTGCCGGCTGAGGCGAAGGCTTTACAGAGCGCCGTATCTTGAAATTCGCCGACAATATTTGGTCGGAGCTCGAGCCGTTCGAGCCAGTAGTCGAGGTTAGCACGTAGGACTGTTCCCTTGAGGGGCATTAAGAATGGTGCATCTTTCAAGGACGCGGGGAAATTTTTCCGATAACGTTTTGTGTGTTCGGCGTCTCCGACGATGCTAACGCCACTCTCTCCTAGGAGGTGATTGTAGGCGCGGATCTTAACTCCGGGGGGTACGGGAGTATCCGCGATTACTAAATCCAGATGCTGCAGGGCGAGCTCTCCTAGGAGCACCTCTGCGCGACTCTCCTGGCAGATTATGCGCACCTGCTCAGGGAGGTCCTGACACGTTTCAAGAAGTCTAAAAGCGATTAACTTCGGAATAGAATCCGCTACTCCAACTCGGAGCTCGAGGGGCTTCCCCGTGGCGTGCCCGTCCAAAACGTCGACTAGCTCCTTCCCAAGAGAGAAGATCTCGTCAGCGTAGTTCATTACCAGTCGACCGGCTTCGGTCAGTCGGAGCGAGCGTTGGTCCCGATTGAAGAGCGCTGTGCCGAGGTTATCTTCCAGCGCCTTTAGTTGGGCGCTAATAGTGGGCTGAGAAAGTTTGAGCTCGGCGCAGGCGCGTCCAATACTCCCCAAGCGGGCGACTGACCAGAAGTAGTAGAGGTGGTGGTAGTTAAGCCATCTCATAAAGGTCTTTCAGGGCTGTTCGATGTATTTCTGTCGATAAATCTAAAAAGTCTATACAACCTTAACTCGAGGTCCTTGGGAAGCGGTTGTCGTAAGTCTAGTCTGTCGTTAAACTTCGAGCGTTCAGTCTGTGCGGTATTCTGCTTAATTTGGAGGGGGTAATGAGTGAGCTGAAGACTTCGATTCTTAATGGCATTCCTGATCCCCTGCCGGCTAATGCGTATCGTCGTGGAACGGGGAACCATGCACCCAAGCGGGTGGCTGTCTTGTCAGCAAAAGAACAGGGGCTCGCTCTCCGAAACGCGCTTCGTTATTTTAAACCCGTCGATCATCCTGTGCTCGCAAAGGAGTTTTTAGCTGAACTAAATGAGTACGGGCATATTTATATGTACCGCTTAAAGCCGCAGGAACCGATCGAGGCCCGGGCGCTCTCAGACTATCCCGCGCGCACGCAACAAGCAGCGGCGATCATGCTGATGATTCAGAACAATCTCGACCCGCGTGTAGCGCAGCACCCGGACGAGCTAGTTACCTACGGCGGTAACGGTTCGGTATTTCAGAACTGGGCACAATACCGATTGACGATGAAGTATTTGGCCGAGATGACAGATCAGCAAACACTTGTGCTGTACTCAGGACACCCCTTAGGGCTTTTTCCGTCGCACCGCGAGGCTCCACGCGTCGTAGTAACTAACGGTCTGGTGATACCAAATTATTCCAAAGTTGAGGATCTCAATCGGCTGTATGCGCTCGGCGTTTCGCAGTACGGACAGATGACCGCCGGGAGTTTTATGTACATCGGTCCGCAGGGAATTGTGCACGGAACGACCTTGACGGTGATGAATGCCCTACGATTGAAGGGGAAGCGCCGGGATGGGGAGAGTCCGATCTTTGTTACCTCGGGTCTCGGTGGAATGAGCGGGGCGCAAGCCAAGGCTGGAAAGATTGCGGGTGCTGTGGCTGTCGTCGCCGAAGTTAACGAGCAGGTGATTGCGAAGCGACACGCACAGGGTTGGGTAGACGAGGTTTTTCACGATCTGCCAACTCTAGTTGCGCGCCTGGAGCGGGCTCGGCTGGGCAAAGAGGCAGTCTCGCTTGCCTTTCATGGCAATATTGTCGAGCTCTGGGAGTATTTCGCTGCAAACAATGTCTCAATCGATCTGGGCTCCGATCAGACCTCACTTCATAATCCTTGGGGTGGGGGATACTACCCTGTGGGTTTTAGTTTCGCTGAGGCTCAGCAGCTCCTAAACGAAGAACCGGAGCGGTTCGCGGTTGCGGTGAGGGAGTCTCTGCGCCGACACGTTGCGGCGGTGAACGTCATGACTGCCCGAGGGATGTATTTTTTTGATTACGGCAACGCCTTTCTCTTGGAGTCGAGTCGTGCTGGGGCAGATGTGATGCGGGGAGATGGCACGTTTCGCTACCCCAGTTATGTGCAGGATATTTTGGGACCCCTCTGTTTTGACTACGGCTTTGGTCCATTCCGTTGGGTAGTTTGCTCAGGGAGTGCTGAGGATCTTGCAGAAACGGATAGTATCGCCGCGGAGGTCTTAGCGGAGCTGGAGCGCTCGGCACCGCAAGAAATCCGACAGCAGTTAGCTGATAATCGGCGGTGGGTCGAAGAGGCGCATTCTAATCAGCTGGTGGTGGGATCCCAAGCTCGAATCCTGTATGCCGATGCTGAGGGACGAGTTAAACTGGCCTCGGCTTTTAATAGCGCGATACGCCAGGGTAGGGTTTCGGCCCCGATTGTTTTGGGGCGTGATCATCACGATGTTTCCGGGACGGACTCGCCCTTTAGGGAAACTTCCAATATCTACGACGGCTCAGCTTTTACGGCCGATATGGCAGTGCAGAATTTTGTCGGAGATAGTTTCCGCGGAGCTACCTGGGTCTCGCTCCATAACGGTGGTGGTGTTGGCTGGGGAGAGGTTATAAACGGAGGCTTTGGCCTGGTGATCGATGGTAGTGCTGAGGCTGAGGATCGTTTGCGTGCCATGCTCTCCTGGGATGTGAATAATGGTGTGGCTCGTCGGAGCTGGGCCAGGAATAGCAATGCGCAGTTTGCAATTAAGCGCGCCATGGCGCAGGAGCCCCGGTTGAGTGTGACCTTGCCCTACGAGGTTGAGAGCGCGCTCTTAGATGAGTTAGTGGGAGAGCAATCTTTTGGCAAATAGCGGCAAGTGGATCATCGTCAGTAATAGGCTACCGTTCTCTTGGAACGCTCAGGAGAGTAAACTTGAGCCGAGCTCTGGCGGGTTAGTGACAGCTATCTCGGGGATACGTTCAGAACACCGTTCACTTTGGGTCGGTGGTGTTCCGGAGGATGTCGATACTGCCCAGTTAAATAAGCGCACTAAGCAGTACCGTGCAGTTAGCGTTCCAGCGAAGCTTTACGAACCGTACTATAACGGGATGTGCAATAACGTGCTCTGGCCGTTGTTACACTACGAAAGTGAGCTAGTTCAATATTCTGAAAAATATTGGAAGGCCTATCAAGAGGTCAATCGTCTCTTTGCTGACGCCATCCTGGATGTTGCGGAAGATGGAGATCTAATCTGGGTTCATGATTTTCATTTATTTTTGGTGCCTAAGCTGCTGAAGAGCAAGCGTCGCAACTTACGGGTGGGGCACTTTCTGCACGTCCCATTTCCGAGCTCTGAGGTTTTCCGACAGCTTCCAATTCGTAAGGAGATCTTGGAGGCCGTTCTCAGCTCGGATCTAATCGGCTTTCACGATTACTCCTATCTTAGGCACTTTGTTAGCGCGGTCTACACGGTGTTGGGAGTTGACTCGAGCATGCTTTCGGTCCGGCGTGAGGGTCACACGGCACACCTCGGAGTTTTTCCCGTTAGTATTGACACCGGGCGTTATCAGGAACAAGCGGCAAGCGCAGAAGTTAAAAAGATCGCCAAACAATTTTCTCAAAAGCCCGCGCGAGAGAAGTTAATTCTGGGAGTTGATCGGTTAGATTATATTAAGGGCATCGAGCTCAAGCTCAAGGCTTTTCAGGAGATGCTGCGCGCGCACCCCGAGACCCAGGGGAAGGTGGCCCTTTTGCAAGTGGCGATACCTAGCCGCACGGATGTAGCGGACTATATTCAACTCAAACACCAGATTGAACAGTTGGTGGGTGAGATCAATGGGCAGTTTGGTAGCCCGACCTATGTGCCGGTGCAGTATATGTTTACCAGTGTGGATTTTAATTCACTGCTGGCGCTATACCGACTCGCCGATGTGCTGCTGGTTACTTCAAAGCGGGACGGAATGAACCTTGTTGCGCTGGAGTACATTGCTGCGCAACAAGCTACAGATCCCGGAGTCGTGGTGCTGAGCGAGTTTGCAGGTGCCGTCTCGACGCTTAGCCACGTTATCCGCACTAATCCTTGGGATATAAAGCAGACCGCCAACTGCACCTATGCTGCGCTGACCATGGAGCGCGATGAGCGCGTCAGCCGAAATAGCGCCATGATGCGCTATCTTGAAACCTATACTGCTACCGATTGGGCGTCCTCTTTCATGGAGCACCTGAAGAACTCTTCCGCGGGGGATAGCATTGACCGAGCAGAATTGGTCTCCGTTAAGGAATTAAATGCGAGCTCGCCACTCCTACAACAGTTCAAGGGCCAAGATTTACTGATACTTTGCGATTACGATGGGACTTTGGTTCCGATCGTACAAGAGCCTCAGCTCGCGGTATTGACGGAGTCCACTAAGGATTTGATCCGCAAGTTGCTAGTCTCGGGTCGAGTGCGGCTGGTGATTGTCAGCGGTCGTGATGCCCGTTTTCTTGAGCGGCAGTTTGAGGGCTTGCCGCTGACGATGGCCGCAGAGCACGGGGCCCTTTATTACAATCCTGAGCTTGGTAAGTGGAAGACCTTAGTAACGGAAGATCGACAAGGTTGGCTGAACATTGCTCGGCAGGTGATGAACGATTACACGGTCCGAGTGCCGGAAAGTTTCATCGAGAAAAAACAGTTTGCCTTAGCCTGGCATTATCGAAAGTCCCCACGGGATTTTGGTAGTTATCAAGCCAGACGTTTGAAAAACGATCTCGAAGCAGCCCTAGCGAATCTGCCAGTCTCGATCCTCGCTGGAAAAAAAGTAGTAGAAGTGCGCGTCGCCCAAGCCAACAAAGCCGCCTTCTACCGTTGGTATCGTACCAATTACGCCGCTGATGCGGAGCGAAAACTTTTAGTCTTCGGTGACGACGTGACCGACGAAGAGATGTTTGCCAGTGTCGGTAACGATGGTGCCCGCTTCAAAGTAGGGGAAGGCGAAACAGTGGCCGACTATCGCTTGGAGCGGCAGGAGGATGTGCTGCAGTTACTGCTGAAGCTTGCAACGGCGGGGTAAAAAAAAGGGGACGTTACCCTTTTTACTCCACCGATATTCCAGGCTTTTTTGCCTCGATGAGTAAAAAGGGTAACGTCCCCTTTTTTTTAGGGCTTCAATAACTGATTACGATCTGAGTATAATAACTACTTTACCTTTTCCTGGGTACATTTACTAGGAGTATACGATGTCTTCCTCAAAACTTTCTCCATTGATGAGAGCTGCTGCGATCGGGCATGAGGATGCGGTGCGGATTTTACTGGCGGAGGGGGCCGAAGTGAACGAGTTGGGACCACGTGGATCCACGGCCCTGATGTTCGCTGCCGGTGGGGGCCATTTAGAGATCGTGAAGTTATTGGTCGAGCACCAGGCCGAAATAGATGCGGTCGAGCTTGGGGGGTGGAATGCGCTTCGTCACGCCGAGGAGGACCAACATCCAGAGATCGTGGTCTTGCTGCAGCAGGCAAAGATCCAGCCTACGCCTAGTACTGATGCCGCTGAGAGTAAAGTGAACACTGAACGGATGATAGCTAATCAATGAAGATTGCCGTCATCTTCGTGCGGACTGCCATGGGTCTGCTTTTTCTCTTTGGATCGATAACCTATCTCTTTAATCTGATGCCCCAGCCGGAGCTGCAGGGGAACGTTAAAGTCTTCATGGATGGCGTAATGGCCACCGGCTATCTGATGACCTTAATTAAGGTGACAGAGCTGGTTTGTGGGATTGCCTTTGTCACGGGGCGCTTCGTCGCGCTAGCTAGCGTAGTGATTGCGCCAGTCATTATTAATATCTTCTTCTTCCATACGTTAGTTGAACCCTCCGGTATGGCGATTGGGGTCTTTTTGGTGTTAGCGAATAGCTTTGTGGCTTATGCCAATTGGGATAAATACCAGCCGCTTCTCCGAGCGAAATAAGCAGTCCGCTTTCGAGCTAGCGCGGATAGGGGATAAACTCTAACTGAGCTGAAGATTCTCCCAGCCGATACGAGCTGCTACCTTCCTTGTTGTAGGTAACTTTTAAACCGAGGTTGCCATACCCCTGAAAATAGGAGAGTCGAAGTTTGTGTCGCCCTTTGTCGAGCGCAATCTTGCCAGGTGTTGTCGCAACCGGGCGGTCTCCGAGCCATTCAGCTAATTGCTTATCATCAACCCAGAGGCGGAAGCCGTCGTCCGAAGCGACATTGAAGGTGTACATCCCAGCTTCTAGCACCTCCAGCTCAGCTTCGAAGTCGATAAAAAAGTCGTTAGTGAATCCGAGCGGGCCCATCGTCTTATGGATCAAGGTGTTGGAGTTCTGAAACTCTACTACGTCCAAAAGATAGTTCTTAGTCGTGCTAGCCTTGCGGGGGGTGTCAATGTTGGCAATTGAGCCGTCTTGTTTGGTCAATACCGCTTTAATGTTCGGCGCTATCTGACGCGGACGCACGGTGTTAATAACCAAGATTGAGCTTAGGCACATCGCCGCAAAAAATATCTGTCCTCGGCTCAAGCGCATCACTCTCGTGCTCTCTATAAAATTGGCTCTAACTTCCACCCACTAATCCAGGCCCGGCGCCAAAAATCAGCGGTGCTTAACCCATTATAGTAACTGAAGGGAGAAAAGAAGATAAAGACCGCGATCACCTGCCCCACTAACAAGACAAGGCCGGCGTAAACCCAAGGGTTATGCTCAAGTAGCTCGCGTTCGAAGAGTTGCTTAAAAATCAAACCAAAGAGGATGAAGGCAAAAAGGAGCGGAATGAAATAGTGGTAGAGATACATCACTCTGTCGACTTGCATCATCGTCGTCAGGTATCCCAGGTAGGTAATTAAAAGGAGGACAATCAGCCAAAAGCTCCGCTGGTCCTTGACCGCTAAGCCAAAAAATAGCCGGCTGCCCACCAATACTACGCCGAGAATGACGGCCCCGAGCGCTGAAAACCAGACGATCGGATTTGATTGAAGATAGAGATACTGAACGTTCCCCTCTTTGTTCTTTTCCCAGCGGTAGTTGATGCTCTTGATGCCCACAGTCCAGCCGACGGGATAGCTGCCATTCTCGCCAGACTTACAGACGTCGAGCTTAGGCACGCCCTTCTGATAGTTGGCGAAGTATTTGTACGAATCCTCAAGCATTAGCGGCAGATTCTTGTAGGATTTGGTTTCTCCTTTAGCGAGGAGCTCCTTGTAAGCTGGGGAAGCTCCGTAGTAGCGATCCTGAACGACCTTCGTGCCGAGCTGAAAGTGAATAATCCAGGCTGAGAGAAAAACTGCGCCCATGCCTACTAGTGAAATCAAAACGGAGGGCAAAATCGTCCTCAGCGCGGTTGCCGGATAGTGGTGGAATTCTCCCAAACGAGCTCTGAGGTCAACGAAGGCCAAGACTGGGAAGAGCAGAAAAATGATGGTGCTGTTCACCTTGACTGCCAGTGCCGCGCCCACGAGCAAGCTAAAGAGTAGATAATGCCACCAGGCGACAGCGCGAGCTCTTTGGTAGAGATAAAGAAAGAGCGCGGTCGACCCAATCAGAAAGAAGAGCTGACTGCCTTCAAGCATGGCTGAACGAGAGTGCAGGACCAACGCCGTATCGAAGTTGTAAAAGAAGCCGACAGCGAACGCTAGGTGCGGATTCTGGATCGCAAAATACAGCGCCAGAAAAAGCAACCCACCGGTTAGCCAGGCCATCACAGTTGGCACTAAGCGCATGCCCTTAAATGAATACTTCTCGGGGAGGGTTTTAATGTGATCGGTGGAGTGAAAGCTTGTCACGTCTTTACCGACGTTGGGTTGGACAAGATACTCCCCGAGCGCGATTAAAAGTTTGCCGAGTGGGGGATGGGGCTCTTGAAAGAAAATTCCGTCGAGATATTTCTGAGCCGAGGCGATGTGATAATTCTCATCCCAGAAAAGGTAGGGCGGTTGATCGTAATCCCGCACATAGGTGAACCAGCCGATGAGCAGTGTCACGGACAGATAAAGTGGGACCCAAAAGCGATTAGAGAGGGAAAACATAGGCAAAAGGAGACTATAACTACCGTTCGAACGTAGCAAGGTTCGTTTTTTTTAGTTACGATCGCCGCCTATGTCAGATACCTCTCAGCAAATTCTCTGCACCATCTCAGCCGCACGTTGGGGGCTATTCCGCTTCCAAGCCGGATTTCGACCCTCGCTGGGTGTTACCCCCGGAATCTCGCTCTGGGCTTTGCGGGGGAGGCGACTATTTCTTGCGCAGAGCAGGATTCTACTTCGCAAGCTGCTCCGCCGGAGTCCGAGCTGGAGCGCGGGCCATCTTTACTTGGGAGTGGTGGAACTTTTTTTAGCGGAGATCGCTGGAAAAGATCCGAGGAGTGTCGCGGCTGCTACCATTTCGGCTGAAGCGGTGCTTAAGCTCGCCTCCAATTCAGAGCGAGATCGTCGATTAAAGCTACAGGCCCAGGTACTGCTCGGAAAAATAGCGCTGCTGCAAGGTGACTCCGAAAAGGCAGCAGCTCTGCTCGAGGAAGTCGTGCTTGAGCGGGAGCGGTTTTCAACGGAACCTCAGGTTATTTATCTGGCGCTAGAAGATTTAGGTGGCGCATTACTGGCGCTCGGTCGGTATGACGAGAGTGCTCACGCACTTCGTTCGATTCCGGAGGAGCAGCAGTCGAATGAAGTTCGTACGGCTGTCGCCTACCTAAAAGGGCGTATCTAACGCTTTCCCTGGTTTTTTTAGGGTTTAAAACTGGCTCTGCTAAGATAATGCACTCAGTTATAAAGGTTCTTGATCGAGCGAAAACAGCATGCTAATGATTTTTTAACGATTGTTCCTTCTTTATTTTCCCCTCGTGAGCTTCTTCGTCCCTTCTTTCCTCCATGAAAGGACGCGAGGTATTCAATCTACGTTTTTTCTATCTTCTCCAACTTCGCTGCTAGCTAGTTTGCTACGCCAGTTTTTGCTTCTGTTTCGCTATTCTCAGAAAACATGACAACTGTGAATGTGTATTCACGGCGGCGAGTTGAGCTACGGCTGGAGTTCGTTCACAAGGATTTATTAAGGGCGTCGCCGCGCCCTTTTTCGTGTTGGTCCGTTAGTATCAGCGATAGAAAATTTCAAAACTCCTCTTGGCTTTTGTCCCGCAGCGGTTGGTGCAGCGGATTAGAGTCGAGCTCTGTTAAATAGCTCTGAGTGGTCTGGTACAGCCCGATCCAGTATCGGCTGATTAGACCGCTCAATCCGGCCAGTAACCAGATCGGGGGATAGTAGAGCGCCGAGATGAATGTGCCGGCGCTCATCACGCCGATGAATGCGCCGTTGATGCCGACGAGGAAGGGGCGTAAGAGATCGACCTCTCGGTTTATGCTGCCGGGGACGAGACTGGAGCTTGGTGCGCGAGCGTTTAAGGGGCCTTGAAGATTCTTCATCTCTGCTAAGATCTGCCGATTTCGGCGAAAGCTTATTGACAGCAGCGAACCGACGACAAAGATGCCCCAGAGCCCGAGGTCGGGAAGAAGTTGGAAATAGATTGAATGCACCGCTCTGCCGCCCATGCTCGGACCCTCTCCGGTTTCTCGCACAGTTTCGTAGTCGGCGAGGTAGAAGGGGACATTGCTCATCCCCACACCAATCAAAAAGTGTTTGGGGTCTAGCCAAACTCGGGTGGCAACCGTCCAGAAATCTCGGCGCTGCATCGCCGTGCCCTCCTGGACCTCGGAGATCGTCCTCATTTCAGCAATGTATCCTGCTGGAGCGAAGGAGATGGTGGCCAAGGTCAGGATTCCGCCAAAGAGCAGCAGGGAGAATTTTCTCGAGGAGCGTAAAAAAAGATAGACCGCCACGCAAACCAAACCGACAAAAGTTCCACGAGAAAATGTGGCGAGCACCCCAGCCAACATTGCCCCACTAGTTAGCAGCGTCACTAAACGTTCCCTTAACGAAAGACGCCCTTCGGCTAAAAGCGCCATGGAAAGCGAGAGAAACATCAATAGCACTAAGCCCGCATCATTTTCGTCTCCCAGAAAACTGCCCGGACCTCGACCACCATGGGTCGTCACATAAGCGCCGAGATAGCCACCGACTAGACACCAAACGCGGGTGAAGCGATGAAGCAGGGGACCACTTCCGAAAAAAGTTACCAAGGGAAAAACCAACCCCACATACTGCAACAGCAGATCGCTCCACGTTAGGTAAGCCCAGTTATCGTTACGGACCAAATCATCAAAGAGAGTTTTTCCGACGAAGATGCGGCCAGCTTCGACCACCAAAAAAATAGCCATCAACTTCGTTTGCCTGGTCCACGAGCCTTTATGCTTGGTAATCCAGATTAGGGCTGTTAGGACGATGCAGAGCAGAGGAAGACGGATCGCGCCGAGAGCGGCAATAGAATCTTGCGGTCTCGCAAAAAAAAGAATGAAATTTAGCAGCACTAGATTGGGGATGAAGCTGCCAATGGGCTGGCCAAAGATGACGGCTAAAACCCCCTGCTCAGTGGTGGTCGGGGCGCTTCGCTTTGGCACGTCCTCTAACTGTAAACTCATTAGTCTCTCGGGCGGTGTCTTTCTCTTTCTTTCTCTTTAGGAAAATAGTAGGGTTCTTTGGTCGTGCCAACTCAGTATTCCATCTATTAAAAAATTCAGCTAACTGCGCCCTGTCTCCGCTCTCGACCTTTACCCATGACTGAATCCGAAAGATCACTGCAGGAAGCTGGAGAGCGGGTCAAGAACGGAATTCTCTGGCTCGGTTCTACAACCCTCATTTGGCAGATCGTCAATTGGGTTCTGACGGTTCTAACCGCCCGCTATTTGCTCCCGACTGATTACGGCACCGTCGCGCTGGCCGAGACAGTCCTACCATATCTTTGGATTGTGGCCTCCCTCAGCGCCAACACCTGGGTTGTACAGCGGCGCACTCTCTCGGAGGAGGAGATTGGAGCCGTTTGGGGTTTCAATCTTTTGCTCGGTAGTGGAGTGACAGTGGTTGCGGTACTTCTCGCCCCGCTCGTCGCACAGTTTTACGATAATCCGCAACTGATAGAGCCCTTCAGGGTGCTTTCACTCGTCTTTTTTCTTCATAGTACCTGGAGTCTGGCCGAGGCCCTGTTAGAGCGCGAGCTTAATTTCAAACAGCTGGCGGTGATGAACTTAGTTATCTCCATAGTAAGAGGGTTGATTCAACTGGGGCTAGCCATGGAAGGTTACGGCTTTTGGTCCCTAGTCGCGGGGATGCTTTTTCGCGAAGTCGGGTCGTTCGTCTGGTTAATGGCCATCCGTCGTTTGCCGCGGAGACTGGGTTGGAATCGGGGCATTATACGGGAGATCTGCCAGTTCGGCTTCCCCGCCAGTGGGTCTTCGCTCTTCTGGATCATCTCACATACCGCAGATAACGTAATCGTCGGCAAACTGTTCGGTACGCAGGCCCTCGGGTACTATTCAATGGCTTTCTATCTGACTGACCTGCCACTTTCAAAATTAAATACTGTAGTTCGCCCCATCTTAACGCCATACTTCAGTCGTCTTAAAGAGCTACCAGATCAGTTACGGCAGACCTTTCTTAAGACCGTCAAGGGTGTCTGCCTACTTACCTTTCCTGTCCTCGCTGGTATGTGTGTCGTAGCGCCGCACGGTGTGCCACTCGTTTTTGGCGGGAACTGGAGCGAGATGACTACGGTCTTGCAGGTGATGTGTTTAGTCGGATTAGTTCGAGCTTCGATTGATAACATCTCGCCCCTTTTTATGGCGCTGGGGCAGCCGGGTAGGATGTTGATCTATAATACCGCCACAGTGATTGTTATGCCGCCCGCCTTTTATTATTTGGGCCGCGGACTTGGGATGGAGGGTATCTATCTCTCATGGTTAGTGGTGTTTCCACTGGTCTCATTGATTTTACTGATGTTACTCCAGCGGGCGATTGGCCTGTCGCCCCTGCGCTATCTTTACAACATCGCGCTGCCGAGTGGTGTTACGGCATTGATGGTCTGCGCGACCATACTTTTTACGGAAGCCCTGGCGGGTCGAGTCCCCGAACTAGTGTTATTAATCCTACAAGTAACGTTTGGTGCGGCGGTCTATAGTCTCGTCTTAAGAGTATTCTTTTGGGGACAGGTCCAAGAGGTAATTCGGTTCAACAAGGATGCTTCTCGCGGGACTTCCTCCGGAGCGTCACATTTATGATGAGCCGCCGGAATGTGCTGTTCTTGGTAGGAATCGTTTGGCCACTGGTGGCAATCTTATCGGTGCTTGTCGTAGGAGCATCCCCCTCTGAGCTTCGAGTGCTAGCGTCCATAGGCCTTGGACTATTTTTCCTGGGGCTTAGTCGTTGGGGCGAGCGTGAGCTGCAACTCAATCTGCTAATTTCCGCGGCATCTCTGGCGTTTCCGCTTGCGCTTGGGGAGAGTTATTTTAGAGTTGCAAGCCTCTATCCTAATTTACTGTCGGCCCTCACCGCCGGCGTGCCGTTTGATACTCGCAGCCTAGCCGAAGTGGTGCTTGACTCTCGCGCGGAGGGAAAAAATCTCTCGCCAACTCTGGATCCGATCTACTGTCTCACCGAGGCCAGCTGGAGGGAGGGGGTTTATCCCTTAGCGAGTCAGAGTAATGCACTGCTTCTTGACTGCAACGAGGATGGAACTTACGCGACCTTCACGAGTGATGAACACGGCTTTCGTAACCCTCGAGGATTCTACCAAGCTAACAGTCTGCAGGCGATCTTAGTGGGAGACTCGTTCACCCACGGTGCTTGTGTTGCCGAGGGTCAGGAAGTCGGCGCGCATCTCCGTTCGCGCGGTATTAAGACGCTAAATCTGGGGCATGGAGGAAATGGTCCGCTGCTAAATTTGGCGACCATGATGGAGTTTGCCCTACCGCTCAAGCCGAGAGTGATTTTTTGGCTGCACTACGAGGGGAACGATTTTCGGAATCTAGCACGAGAGCGGGAGATTCCGCTCTTGCAGAGTTATTTAAGCGACCCTAGCTTTTCTCAAGACCTATTAAAACGCCAAGCCGAGCTGGATCAGGTAATTATCCACCATATTGAAACTCAACTTGCGCTCAGAAGTGCAGGATCGACCTTGCTGCGGGAGAGCGTTGTTGAGATTGTTTCGTTTTTGACTCTCTATCAAACGCGGGAGGCACTAAAGCTGGTTCTTGGGGGCCGGAATCTCGCGAGTCAGAGTGAAAATAGGGCGTTGTTCGCTGAAATTATAGGCCAAGCTAACAGTCGGGCTAAGCAACACGGCATTCGGCTGGTGCTAGTTTACCTTCCGGAATATTTTCGGTTGGTTGACCCGCTCTACTCGAATAGCGATCGTGAATTTGTTAAAAATAGCGCAAACGAGTTAGGTATCCCGCTAGTGGATGTAACGGAGTTCATTAAGAGTCAACCGGAGCCGCTAGCGCTCTTTCCGTTTAAGCGGAAGAATCACTACAATTCCTTAGGCTATCAGCTGGTCGCGCAGGCGCTAGCGGAATATCTGCAGAGCGAGGAGTAGCATTTTCTTATGCCAGGTATCTTCGGTGCGATTAGTCCTAACGAAGGGCTCAGGGAGCGATTGCTAGCTGAGTGGCAAACGATTTGGCCTGACCTAAAATCTCAGACCGATGGCGTTGTGCTCTTTGGCGGGCATGCACACCGGGGACGCTTGCCATTCGCGCGGAGGGAGGGTGTGGTGCAGTTGGTGGATGGAGACACCAACATCTACCACTTGCTAGCGGAAAGGAGGCTCGACAGCTCGACAAAGTTAATCGGTAACGTAGTGGAGCTCTCAGCCCAAAGCGTAAAACTCTCAACAGATCTGAGTGGCGCCTTTCCGCTCTATTATTGTCAAACTAGTGAGGGCTTCTTCTTTTCGTCGCTACTGAGGCCGCTTCGGAGAACTTTGGCGCTCGACCTTGAACTTGAGGGAGTGCTTGAGTACACCCGCGGAACATTCTTACTAGGCAACTGCTCTTTGGTTGCGACTGTATTTCGCCTGCAACCTGGGGAGCAGCTTAGCTGGGACGCACAAACGGGTTCGATCGAGCGTCACGAGCGTAGCGATCTCTGGGCCTCGGCTGCGCTTGCGCGCTCATTACCAGAGAGCGTTCAGGAAAGCACAGCTCTGCTGCGACAGGCAGTGTCGCTCCCGCACGGAGCAAAGCTAGCAGTTATGCTCTCAGCGGGTTGGGACTCCCGGACGTTACTCGCGGCTCACCACTCCAACGGACAAGATGGACTAGGTTACAGTCATGGAGACTTAGAGAGTCGGGAGCTTAAATTGGCAGAGCGTGTTGCCAAGCGGGTGGGGTATCAATTCCACGGGGAAGAGATCGGCGCCAGTGCTTTTGGGTTAACGCGATTGCAAGAAAACTTCGCTAAGGCAGAACAGCTCATTTTCCCTCACTGGAATGCGGCTGGACGGAGACTGAAAGAGTTGGGTCTCGATACTGGCAGTTCGGGGGTATATGGCGAGGTGCTGGGTGGGCATTACGGCAGAGCGATGCTTGAGCATGGGGTAGCAAAGATCCTTGCCGTGGGCAGTTCTCTGCTACGCACCGGAGCGGCGAATACTAGATTGGGCGCTCAACAGCGAGACGAAGTTAACGCTTATCTACTTCGCGATATTGACAACCGACCTTGGTTCGTAACTGAAGAAGCTTGGAAGAGTTTAGCACCTAGTAACTCTAGGCAAAGTGTTGAGCGCGATATTCAAAGATTTGTTTCGCGCGGAGTTCAGAGTGTCGAGCAGTTAATCGAGGCATATATTACTGAGCACCGGGGTGCTCAGTACATCGCCGCACAAGCACTTAATTTAAGGACAGAGGTAGACATCGCGCTACCATTTGCGAATCCAGAGCTACTTCGCTTTGCGGCAGCGTTGCCGTTCTCGGCTAAAGTTCACAATCGATTGAATCAGGCGTATCTAAAACGTGTCTCTCCGGAGCTGTTGCAGCTACCCCTCTCTGCGACCTTCTTTCCGGCAGCCGCGCCACTACTATTGCAAGAGTCCGGACGATTAATCCGTCGCGCGGCGGAGCAAGCTAGTTGGCGCTGCCATTTCGCGAGCGCAGGACGGATTGCTGCTCCGCGGTTTTCTTGGGTGAACTATCAATTTTTACGTAGTGGCCACGAATTGCAAGACATAGTCGAAGATTTACGCTTACCGCACTGGGATAAAGCGGGACTGTTACACAGAGTACAGCAGTTGCGGCAGGGGGAGTTTCATCAGCATGCGCACTCGACAGCCGAGGTCGTGCTGAAGGTCTACAACGTGGATTTGATGAGCCGGTAAATCCGCTTCGAAGTGGAATTGATACCCTAGATATATCAATAAATAGCGCAAAAACCTAGAAAATCCTCTACGCCGCCGCTTATTAGCATTGTAAATCCACGGAAGTGGCGCTAATATCCGATATTGATGGATAAACTTAAACGAATAATTGACTTAGCCGACCTGAGTAAAAACCGATCGTTGTTACTGCTGGGGCCTCGCCAGACCGGAAAGTCTTTTCTATTAAGAGAGCAGTTACCAGATGTTACCAAATTTAACCTGTTGCAGGGCGAAGTTTTTATCTCGCTCTCAGCTGCGCCTTATCGACTTCGAGAAGGCCTACGGGAGGAACAGCTGGTAGTCATCGATGAAATTCAGCGAATCCCCGATCTTCTCAACGAGGTTCACTATCTTATTGAAGAGAAGAGAATCAGATTCATTCTCACCGGTTCTAGCGCGCGAAGGTTACGTAAAGGCGGAGTTAATCTTCTGGGTGGACGCCTGCGTACAATTAACTTTCATCCTTTCAGCGCAATGGAACTGACAACGCAGTTTGATCTGAATCGAGCGCTACTCTACGGATTGCTTCCCCCGGTTTTTCTTGGAGATGACCCTCGATTGGCTCTCTCCAGCTATGTAACAGACTATCTAGAACAGGAAATTATGGCGGAAGGGGCTGCACGTAATATTCCCGCATTCAGTCGATTCCTTTCGACAGCGGCACTATGTAATTCGCAGCTAATTAATTTCAGTAATATTGCAAATGACGCTCAGGTAAGCCCAACCACTGTTCGGGAGTATTTTGCCATTCTTGAAGATTCGTTAATTGCTTCACGGCTAGAGCCTTGGCGGGAGAGCAAAAAACGAAGAGCTATTGCTACCGCTAAATTCTATTTTTTTGATATCGGTGTTGTGAATTACCTTCAGGGACGCAAATCGATACTTCCGGGGACAACTGAATTTGGTTCTGCCTTAGAAACCTACCTTCATCATGAGCTACGTTGTTTTTCGGACTATCATTCGGGAGAAGCTCTTTCTTTTTGGCGCTCTTCAACCGGAATCGAGGTCGACTTTATTTTGGGCAATCGCTTAGCGATTGAACTTAAATCAACGACAAACGTCTCGCCCAAAATGTTGAAAGGCCTACGTGCGTTACGAGAGGAGTCGCAGATCAAACACTACGTAGTTGTCTCCTTAGAACCATTTTCGCGAGTGGTTGACGGGATTGAGATCGTTACGATCTCAGAGTTCGTTCAGCGATTGTGGAGAGGTGACTGGGATTAAATATTCATTAGCAGCAATTTTTCTAGTAGTCACGATCGTCGTGTCGGCGTTCGCGCCAGTTACGCTTACGGCTGAGCCGGGCTTAACGGAGTTCAAGTCGGAGTTAGAGCTTATCGGATTAGGATCGTGTGTTCACCAGGATCAAGATCAGTCGGTCTGGCGCGCAGTTGTTCAGACGAAGCCGCAGCTTTTTCTCCTCTTGGGAGATAATATCTATGCTCAGACAGAAGATATGGCCCTGATGGCGGAGCGCTACAACAAACTTCGTAGTCAACCTGGGTTTATCCAGCTCCGTCAGACCTCGCGGTTGCTTTCGATCTGGGACGATAATGACTATGGCTTAACGGATGGTGGAGCGGAGTATTCCAAAAAAGAAGAGTCGCAAAAGCTTTTTCTTAACGCCTTCGAGATCCCAAAGAGCGATCCTCGCTGGGCGCGCCCAGGAATATATCGGAGTTATCTTTTCGGTCCAGAGACGCGGAGAATTCAATTACTTCTCCTCGACACCAGATATTTTCGCTCGCCGCTAAAGCGCGCTGCTCTGCCGCTCTTCGCTGGGAAGGGACCGTATCTACCAAACGCGGACCCCCAGGCGACTATTCTGGGAGAGGCTCAGTGGAGCTGGTTGAAAGAGCAGCTGGAAACTCCTGCCACGCTGCGCTTGATTGCTTCCAGCATTCAGGTGATAGCTGATGAGCACGGCTACGAAACATGGGGCAATTTCCCCATGGAGCGCGAGCGGCTTTACCAGCTCTTGCGTAAGGCTGGCCGAGTCTTAATAGTCAGCGGGGATAGGCACCACACCGAAATTTCTCGTATTGAGCTCCCCGGCAGTGGTAATTTTCTTTACGACATAACTGCTAGCTCGCTAAATATGAATAGAATGGACGGTCTGGAGCCTAACCGGTTCCGCTTGGGCAAGCAGGAGCTGCGAGCTAACTTCGTCTTGCTTCGACTGGGGTGGAAGGACTCGATACCATCGGTCACAACAGAGGTTCGGAGCACCGAGGGGAAGTTGTATCAACAGAACTATCTGCCTTGGAGTCCAGCAGAGGATAGTCCTGCAAAACAAAATTGAGAGGCTGTGGAAATGACAACAAAACAGCGAAAACCTGTAATACTCCTGACAGAGTAGCAAAGAAAGTACTGCGGGTTATCAATAGTAAGAGTCCACCACTGCGTGTGCCTGGCACGCCCGAAGCGTTCTTCTTTGATCTGGCACGCCGCTTTCTGCCCCGCAGATTCTACCACTGGGCGCTTTATCAGGGGCCCCCCCATCCGAATTGTTGGGGTGACGAAGTGAGCTGCGTAACAAGGTGCAGCCGCTTACGCTCTGAGGAACGCTCGCGAGAATAATCGAGTTGCCCCTAAACGATGCTGTTCTGAAAACAGTGTTCGCAGAGGATGCCTGGCTGAGGATGAGCCGCCGAGCTGTAAGAAGATGTCAGCTCAGAGCTACACTCGCTACAACGAGCTAAGTTTGGCAGAGCTATCTCCATAAACAAGGCATCAGTTCTAAGCCGTTCAAAAGGTGAGACGCGAGGAAGTGGGATACGCTGTTTCCGATAAAACTCTAACTCTTGGGGAATGATGCGATAGGCTTTTCCAGTCGCCTCGCAACGGAGGGTCTGAGTTAAAACTTCTTCGGTTATCTCGAGGATGTGATCGGGGAGTTGAAAAGAGCTCTCCAGCGGCAACGCAGGTTCGTCATTCCAGGCGTAGCCTAGTTGAAGAGCTTGGTGACGGGGGAGCGGAAAAAATTCAGTGACTTCGCTGCGATTGTAGGAGAACGGACTGAAGGACTGCGGAAAAAACAGGCCGTATTCACCGGTGCTCCGCAGATGCTCCTTGATGCGAGGGAGTAACGCCAGATATTCTTCACGTGAATACTGTTTATTGAGAATGCAGTAGCTTTTCTTTTTGATCCCTACGCAGCCGAAGCAGTGCGTCGCACCGTAGCCGGTAAACATGCAATATTCTAAATCTTGGGGACCCGGCCAACAATCAAGACAAAATTTTAGGTTGTAGGCACGATCTCCGCAGGATTGAGAGTTGTAAATTAACTCGGAGCCGTTGCCGTACATCGAGAAGAAGAACGAGGATTTCGCCCCGTCAACCCAGACACTCCATTCTAGATCTTCACCATTATTGATAAAGAAAGAGTTCTGGCAGTTTTTGGTGTTAGTCAGGTAGTTGCCAGTGCTGAGTTCGTGTTGCCGGCCGACCAAGTAGCGAACTGGGAAATTCTTTTTGTGATCTTCAAATTGGAGCGCCGAGCGCTGGACAATCGTAGCGCTCCCTAAGTCGTGCTCGGCCATCAGCCGTTCGTATTCAATCTGAGTCAGTTGGCGGTTTTGATAGCAGTACCTTTTGTTCGCCAGATTGACGCACTGAAAACAGTGGGAGCAGCTGCGGCAATCTTTTAGAAACGCCGAGTCGGAGCAGGTAAAGCAATTCTCGGAATAACGCAGATTATAGCAATTACTGATATTCTGGCAGCCGTAGCAAAGTTCGCAATCAAAGGCCAAGACGCAGTCGAAGAGGGAGCGGCAGCGATTGATAAACTTGCTGAACATACAGTCTTCGATAAAAGACGCAGCAAAGACCAAATAGCAGTTCTTGGCACTGGTAATGCCATTCGTGTACTCGCTATTCTCGCACGTTGATTTAAGCACGGCGAGATTTGGTAGCGGAACTGCGCGCATCAGCTCGTGGAACTGTTGAAAAAATGGTCGGGAAAAGTCGTAGGCCCGGCCATAGCTGGTCCCATCCCAACGGTCAGACTCCCAAACTTCGACGTCGTACACCACTAAGCCAGTTTCGGGAGGAATACAGCTTAACATCCGTTCGCCAGTAAAGGCGCAGCTGGCCTGGTAGAGATTGGAGCGGTTACGAAAGACCAACATCTGGCGCAGCCGTTCAACGGGATGTTGACTAGGTAGCGGTAATGAATTCGAGCGACAGAACTCGAGCTCGGACGGTGAGACTGAAAAGCGTTGCCCGGTAATCGAGCAGGTGGACTCAGTTGCGTTAGACATCGCGACTCCCTGAAACTTTGGAGGGAAGCCTAGATTATCGGCTCCTCAAAGACAACGCTTTTAGCAAAGTTTGCGACCTTTGCTTGGGTCGGTGAGGTTTGCGGCTGGGGTTCCGTCTTATGCTCCTCCCAGCGATTAAGGATCTCCTGGACCTGCTTGAGCGGCCGGGCGTAATTAGCTCTCGAGAAGTCCAAGCACTCCTTGGCAAAATGCTCTTCCGGTGGATTCATCTCCAGGGTGCGGGCGGAGAATGCATCCTGTATCTCTCCGTCGATCGACATCTTGATACAGAAATCGCGAATACCAAGGTTAATCACATCTTGCTCGGTGAAGCGGGGATTAAACTCGGAGGCGATGGTCGATGCATCTTCTCCTCCGATACGGAAGGAGAGCAGGGAACCGACGTTTCCGAAAACGGTCTTACGAATTCGTTCATCTAGCTGACCGAGGAATTGGTTGGCGATCGTCAAATTCAGCCGATATTTGCGAGCTTCGCTCAAGATTTCGTCAAAGGTATTGGTGGCGAAGTTGTGAAACTCATCGACGTAGAAATAGAAATCAACGCGGTCCCGTTCCATGGTATCGGCGCGCGACATGGCAGCCTGGTAGATTTTGGTAACTGCCATCGCCCCTAGCAGTGAGGCGTTCTCTTCACCCAGAATTCCTTTGGAAACCTTCATCAATAGAATTTTGCGCTCGTCCATGATGCGACGAAAATCTAGCAGATTCTCCGGTTGCCCGACGATATTGCGGATCATGTTGGTCGCAACGAACTGACCAACCTTATTGAGCAGCGGCGTTATTGCTTCGTTATCGAACTTCTCCGACCAGGAGGCAAACTCATTAACCCAAAAATTCTTGACGACGTTATCGTTGATATTCCGAACTATCATCTGTCGATAATTCTTGTCGGTGAGCATCTTGAGGATTGAGAGCACGGTTGTCCCCGGAGTATCCAGCAAGGCCAAGGTGGTGTAGCGGAGCACGTGCTCCAACCTGGGGGTCCAGTTAGTGCCAAAGAGCTTCTTGAAGATTTCGATGAAGCCGATGGTTACCCGCATCTTCAAAGCTTCGGGGACCTGCTCTAGTGGATTAAAGGCGAGCGGAAAATCGAGATCTGAGGGGTCGAAGATGACTACGTCTTTTAGGCGGTGCTTGGGGATTAGGCGCAGGACCTCATCTACTAAATCGCCGTGCGGATCTAGCACGCCGACGCCCTGACCGGAGTCGATATCATTCTTGATTAAAAGCTGGAGTAGCTTTGATTTGCCAACGCCCGATTTACCGAGAACATACAGGTGACGACGGCGATCGGAGCGCTTAATACCGAAGGGCACGCGTTGATCGCGAAAATTGGTATGGGCAAAGAATGAAATATTTTGATCGTTCAGATCCGTCGGCAACATCGTGGGCGGAGCGGCGCGCTTGGAGAGGACGTGAATCAGATTGGGAACTTCGTCCTCGCGCGGCAAGTGATACAGTGTAGCAAGCTCTGTGGCTGAAAGCCGAAAGGGGGCGACTAGTGTTCGCTCGCGAAAGAGTTTGGTGCGCCAATAGTCGCTACGAAAACGACCGATGCGGAGCTGGTTTTGATCTAAGGTATTGTAGTTAGAGAGTGCGCCACAGACTGCCTGTAGTCTAATTTCAGGGTTTACAGCAGGATCGGTGGAGAAGGCCAAGACTCGAATGTTACAACGGAAGAGCCGTTCGCCGCTCTTCTCCTGAATGCGATCTCGAATTGATTGAGAGACATCTCGCTTAAACCAGTACTTTAAGCGAAAGAAGTGTCGGATTCGATCTAGTCGCTTTTTTATATTGAGCCGGAGGTGGTGCACACCTGAATCTTTAACAGGAGCGACAACGATTTGGACGAAGATGCCTTCTCCCGGACGACATTTGGAGAGTACGCTCAGTAAGCCTGAGAGTGAATCGCCTTCAAAGGAGCGATAGTCATTGAGAGCGAAAAGGTCATTTCTGACTAATCCCAGCTCGGAGCAGACAAAAGGAACGCCAACATTGACCCATTTGGTGAAGTCGCCGATCTCCTCGATATCGCAATCGGCAGCCAAGGCGTAAATCTGGCCAGCCACGACCTCGCAAACACTTTCACTCGCCGTGAAGCAAAAGCCAGTATTTTGTCCAGTCGCTAGTAATTCAAAGGCGACCTTTTCACCCCGCACGGTCTCGTGGAGTTGGTTGAAAACCTCTTTAAAAGCCGCGGCGGTCTTCGCGCTACCTTGAGGAATCTTGACGAGATAGGTTTTCATAATAGGGGCGGATCGCCCTAAGCCCTGCCGTTATTACCCAAGTCGGGGCCTCACGCTAGGCACTGCGCTGAATAAATCTTTAGTCATTACGACTATTTATTCAGATTACCGTGTGCTCAGTCAAGGGCCTGCCCTACTGTTATGGGTAAACCTCCCAGGATGTATGATTTTTTCCTGACAATATCCTAAACAATGCGGCACATTCGAGTCGCGGAAGGTCAGATTGAGACGCGAATTGAGAGGCGAAAAATGAAAGCAGAGAAAGTACTAGTCCTTGGGGCTTCGGCGAATCCTGAGCGCTATTCCAACCAGGCCCTTCATCTACTCGGGGAGTATGGGCATCAAGTGTTTCCGGTGAATCCCGGGTTAGACACAATCGAGAAGCAGCCGTGCTATCGCTCGCTGGCTAAGGCCAAGGAGAGTGCCGGTGAGATTGATACGTTGACGGTCTACGTAAACTCTCAACTCTCCACTAAATTGCAAGACGAAATCCTTTCTCTGGGAGCCCGACGGGTGATATTCAATCCCGGCGCGGAGAATCAAGCACTCTCTTTGCGGCTAAGGACGGCAGGCATCGAGACGCTTGACGCTTGCACCCTCGTGTTACTTCGCACTAATCAGTTTTAAGGAGAGTTGTTTCTGTTTCAGGGTGAAGGCTTCCGGGAAAGAGCGCTTCTTTTCTCACTCTTTTTGTTTGGTGCACTGCTGACCCTAAACATGGTCGATCGGGCGCAGATTAGTGGCGATGAGCTAAATCTGCTCGCGCGAGGATATCTCTTCGCTAAAGAAGGCACGATCGTGCCTTACGGGAATCCCATGTCGGGCGGGGGGAAGTTGCCAGGAAGTCTGACTTCGATTCTGGTTGGGACGCCGATGATTTGGTGGTTTGATTATCGCGCCCCACAGTTGTTAATCTGGGCTCTGGGGCTAGTCGCTTATCTATTGCTTGATACGATCCTGCGGGAGTTTCTCTCGTTGCGGGGCAGAGTCGCGTTTTGTATTTTCTACTGGTTAAGTCCGTGGCGAGTTTATCACGCCTCATTTCTTTGGAATCCAAGCTATCTCTATTTTTTTGCGGCACTGCACCTCTGGACTAGTTTGCGTCAGCGAAAGGAGAGTAGTTTCGCCTTTTCTCTGCTGCATGTACTGACCTTGGGATTTGCGGCGCAATTACATGGGTCGACATTCGTGTTGGTGCTCCAATCCGCGCTCCTCTGGTGGTTTGGCTACCTGAAGATTAATTGGCGGGGTGCGATTGCAGGAGTAATTCTGGTCGCGATCTCGCTAATGCCTTGGTTGTCTGCCGTGATTTTGGATCCCTCACTGCTTCCAGCGAGTAAGGAGGGACGTTTTTTTGGGCGCGGTCTGCTGTACGTTTATCCGTTTGTGCGCGGCATAATGTTTTTCGTGCGGCTGCCCACTTTTTTCCCGTCCTCTAGAGTTTACCGCTTTGATTTTCGCGATTCCTTGGGAGAAACAGCGGATTCAATTCTGACCCCACTGATGAAGTTGCTCGGGAATGGTGTCGGCGTTGTGACGTTGATCGTTACGCTGCTTGGATTACTTTGGTTCCTGCGCCAAGCGCCGCTGAAGAGTTACTTCGCGCGTCAGGCAGGCGCAGCGCGAAATATTGATTGGTTGCGCGGCTATTGTGTGATGGGCGGGACAGCGGCGATCTTTTCGTTTGCGGCCTCACCGACGGGAATTAATGCCTGGCAAGTTTTACTGCTTCATCAGGTGGCAAGCATTCCGGTAGCGCTCTTTGTTCAGCAATGGCGACCATCCAGTGAGCGTCAACAGCGGTATTTTAGCCGAGCACTGCCTGTAGTCCTGCTTGCCGGATGCTTGGTGCTGGTAGCGGTTGGTACTGCTTCCTCTCAATATCGCCGAGGCGGAAGGGGTTCCCGAGGATTGCCTTTGCGTAATCATCACATCATGCTTGATGAGCTACATCTGTTGCGGGATTTCGATTTGCAGGTCAAAGAAGATGGCACGGGCTGGTGGGTCGATGTCTTGCCGGACCACAGACCGCCGCCAGGGGGGCCAGATGCTTGGGTCGGGAAACCGTGGAAGGATCCGAAATGGTTGGAATGAATCAATTCAGGTTAAGATTTTTGTATCAAGGGGAATTATGAAGTTCATTTTTGGAATACTCTGCGCCTTGTTTTTTATTCCGAGCATTAGCTTGGCACTTCCAGTGAAGGTCGGAGTGATCGTAGCGCAGAGTGGCGAGCTAGCCGGTTTGGGGGACGGCTTCCGTAAGTCGTTGGAGTTTGGTCTGGCGGAGCTTCCAGAAATAGAGCGATCGCGCATCGAGCTCTACTTCGAGGATGACCAATTCAAAGCTGCTCAGACTGTGCCAGCCTATGAAAGGCTGAAAGCCGCGCACGGCATTGATGTGTTGGTGGTCTTTGG
>Ga0163155_10000719_pt1 | contig 40614 bp, 27 predicted proteins | sample OliLakLV19SP4G1_FD_148611 | JGI IMG/M metagenome (GOLD analysis project Ga0163155, IMG submission 148611) | Freshwater microbial mat bacterial communities from Lake Vanda, McMurdo Dry Valleys, Antarctica - Oligotrophic Lake LV.19.SP4.G1 | ecosystem: Environmental > Aquatic > Freshwater > Lake >... | reverse complement strand
CAGAGCCAATGTTGTAGAACTGAATGCCGTTGTCTTTACAGTTGCGCTCTAGCTCCTGCATCATTTCTTCCGCCATCGCATCCACAAACGGTCGCGCCTGGTTCTCGGTCGGCACAATGTGATCGACCGTCGCCACCGTGCGTTCGGGAAATGGCACCGTTAAGCCGCGATCGCGCAACATAGCAAACGCCTGAGGACTGGTCACTTCGTGAATTAGATGTAATCCAATGAATAGCTGGGTCTGCCCCGATGGCAGCGTTGCCACCGTATGAGATTGCCAAACCTTATCAAATAACGTGCCTTTACTCATAGCGCCAAAGTAAGAATTAAACTGGGTAGTGCAGGTCTAACAACTGTCGGTCTAACAACTGTCATAGATATGCTTTTTATGCCATTTGACATACCACCACAGTAGAAAAGATTGGGATGCTATGTCCAATATATTTTAACGGTCAACTAAGACTTGAGAGATCTTAAACAATCCTAAAGTGAGCCAAAGAAGGGGAAGCGGGATTAGGCCGCTCTATCTCTCATAGCTCATTTCAAACCTATCTAAGACTGCTCAATGTCCTCAGCCGCTATTTGGAACAGTCGGTTGGGGGTTCTTCGTTGGCAGGGTCGCGGTGCATGGAAGGAACATCGGCAACGCTCGTTTCTAGCTCCATGCGCTGTTCTATGCGGCGCAAAAAGTAGCCCGTCATCATAGCCGATGCTAACAAACTTGCTAAGTTGTCGCGCTCGGTTGTAATTTGTACACTAAACCCCTCAGACGGCAGCATTCCCACCAAGCCATGCACATTCTGAGAGATAATCTCCTTAATTTCTGGACTGACAGATCGAGCCACCCTTGCCAACGCGTCTGGCGATTGATGCTGAAGATACTTTAACAGTTGATTGGGTTGCCCCTCTTCAGTGTTACTGGTAAAGAAGTCGGTACCATCAGAGTTAAAGACCATAGGAACTCGGGTTCATGCTGAATCTGATTAGATCCATTCTTACACTTATCATCCCAACTGTAACTACTACTCCTGCGGGAGAACACGGAAGTTTCACGTATGACAAACTACGATGCACAACCCGGTCGGGAATGGTGGGCACAGCGGTGGATTGATGTACTAGAGTCATTTGGTTGGATTCGTCGCTTAGCGCGTGCCCGCAACTATGCGCGGGAGGGACATGTTTTAGCACTTGATTTTCGCGGGTCTAAGGTGCACGCACTGGTGCAGGGAACGGCTCCAGAACCGTATAAGGTGTCGCTCTCGCTTGACCCATTTGATCAAGAGCAATGGCAATATGTGATTGAGTCGCTGTCACAGCAGGCAATTTTTTCGGCAAAGCTGCTCGCGGGCGAAATGCCTCAAAATATTGAGGAAGTGTTTACGTCGAATGGATTAAGTTTGTTTCCATTCACCAAGTTTGATATTCATAGCAAATGTTCTTGCCCCGACCCCGCTAATCCTTGCAAGCACATCGGCGCGGTCTACTATGTGTTGGGCGATCGCTTCAGTGAAGATCCGTTTGTGCTGTTTCAGCTGCGGGGTCGCACTAAAGAACAAATCATTACTGCACTGCGCCAACTTCGCAGCGTTAGTGGGGAAGCTGATACCTCAGAGCTAGCGTTGCCCCCTGCGTCTGATCTAAGCCTCCCGCTCGACCCACATCAATTTTGGCAGTACGACAATCAGCTAGAACCGTCGCTAGTCGTGATCGCGCCCCCTCCCAGTACCGAAACCGTACTTGATGTTTTAGGACTGTTGCCGCTCAAGCCAGAAGGTACAGCGAGTTCTGCTTCACTTCCGGCTCAAGCGGTGATGGATCACCTTAAGGCTGTTTATGAACAGGTGAGTCAGCAGGCGGTCATTACAGCGATGACGGCGGGCAGTAATGAGGGATGAAGGGAAAGAGGAAGGAGAAAGGAGGAAAGAGGAAGTAGGAAGTTGTTTTACTACCGCGATGATGGGCTGGGTAGGCTCAAAAATGTCCGAAGATGATTCAAGTACGTTGGGACATCTTCGAGCATGGGAAAATGCCCAGTGTTGGCCATGACAACGTGCTGGATGTGATGGCTCAGGGTGGAAGCGCGATCGCCCATATCAACAGGAATAATTTTGTCGTACTGTCCCGAAATCAGGAGCGTAGGCATAGCCAGTTGAGCAAACTCTTGCGGCATCACATCAACCGCTTTTTTACTAACGGCGGTGTAAATAGTGCCCAGCGCCGCATCGTAATCTGCCATGATGTAGTCTTCTAAAAATGCCCGTCGGGCTTCACCAGAAATGGGGCGACTCAGAAATCGCGACATAAACATTCGGTCGGCTAACGGGATTTTTAACAGCCAGGGTGGCCGAAATTCCACGACATATTTGCCAAATTTGTAGAAGGCTTCAAAGGTTTTTTTGTCATATTCAAAAATGCCGCTACAGGTGAGAATGGCGCGATCAACACGTGCTGCATGGCGATTGAGAAAAAAGGTGGCGATCGATGCGCCCGTAGAGTGAGCGTTGAGCGAAAAGGTTTGAATCCCTAAAGCATCGGCCAGCAGCGCTAGATCGTCAGCATAGGTTTCCAACTCGTAGCCGATCGCGGCCACCTCTGAGGGAACAGGTTTAGGCAGCAGCGATCGCCCAAAACCTCGCAGATCGTACAGCAAGCAGTCAAAGTGATCGACCAACGCCCGAGCTGTCGTTTCCCAGTATCGGGCTGAGCCTGCCCAGCCATGTAGAAATACCATGACGGGTTTGTGACCCGATGGTGGATTTTCGGCTGTGCTAATCCACTCATAATAGTGGTCTACTCCGCGAATTGAAAGGTAGGGCATCGGTCGTTTAAGCCGACTCTGGCTTGGGCAGTGAAGACGGATGCAGCAGCAACTCGGCGGTAGATCGTTTCTCGACCATTTCACGGGTAATTAAGCAGCGAGTGACATCTTTGCGCGAGGGCAACTCATACATCACATCTAGCATCAGCTCTTCGACAATGCTGCGCAGCGCTCTAGCTCCGGTCTTACGACGGTAGGCTTCTTTGGCGATCGCCCGCACCGCCTCTGACTTAAACTCCAAATGCACATTGTCCATCTTCATTAGCTTCTGGTACTGCTTCACCAGAGCATTGCGAGGTTCTGTCAGGATTTCGGCCAGCGCATCCTCATCCAGCGGATCGACGACAGCAACCACCGGAACCCGGCCAATGAATTCAGGAATCATGCCAAACTTAACCAAGTCGTCTGGCTCCAGACTCTTTAGCACATCTGCCGTGCGCTTTTGCTTCGTTTGTCCTTCACCGGGTTGGACAAAGCCCATCGACTTTTTGCCAATTCGCTGCTCGACTGACTTTTCTAAGCCAACAAACGCACCACCGCAAATGAACAGAATATTGCTAGTGTCAATTTGGATGCAGTCTTGATAAGGATGCTTACGCCCACCTTGAGGCGGCACGTTAGCAATCGTCCCCTCCAACATCTTTAGCAGGGCTTGCTGCACTCCTTCACCCGACACATCACGGGTAATGGATGGGTTCTCGCTCTTGCGCGCCACTTTGTCAATTTCGTCGATGTAGATGATGCCTCGCTGCGCTTCCTCTACATCTAGGTCAGCAACCTGCAACAGCCGCAGCAAGATGTTCTCAACGTCTTCACCGACATACCCGGCTTCGGTAAGCGTGGTGGCGTCTGCTATGGCAAATGGAACATCAAGCATCTCGGCTAGGGTCTGGGCTAAGAGCGTTTTGCCGCATCCTGTTGGCCCTACCAACAAAATGTTGGATTTTTGTAGCTCAACGGTGTCTTCAACCTTACTGGTGCTGCCTTTGGGTTGGGTAAAGCTCAACCGCTTGTAGTGGTTATAAACGGCCACCGATAGGATCTTCTTGGCCTCGTCTTGGCCAATCACATGCTCGTCGAGATGTTTTTTGATCTCTCGGGGCTTAGGAATTTGGGTTAATGACATCCGGGGCGATCGCGCTGGCCGCTGTTTTTCAGGCTGTTGCTCTCGCCTCGGTGAAGCCTGTGGCACCGTTGACCTAGAGTCAAACAACTCCTCATCTAAGATCTCATTACATAGATCCACACATTCATCACAAATGTAAACCCCCGGTCCAGCGATCAGTTTACGAACTTGCTCTTGTGATTTACCACAGAATGAACATTTGAGATGGGAGTCATACTTTGACATGGTCGCCCCTTAATTCAGTGCGGTGACAGTTTCTCGGACGGCAGATAGCTCTTGCCGCAAGACAACTTGGTCAATTAAACCGTATTGCTTGGCTTCCTCAGCAGACATAAAGAAATCTCGTTCGGTATCAGCTTCGAGCTTATCGAAGGGCTGATGGGTGTGAAATGACAGCAGTTCGTTGAGCTTGCGCTTGTGGTAGAGGATTTCTCGCGCTTGGATCTCGATATCCACCGCCTGCCCTTGAGCACCTCCCAACGGCTGGTGAATCATAATTCGAGAACTCGGCAACGACATCCGCTTGCCAGCCGCTCCTGCTGTCAATAAGAATGCTCCCATACTAGCAGCCAACCCAAAACAAATTGTCACGATATCGGGACGTACTTGTTGCATGGTGTCGTAGATAGCCATGCCTGCTGTCACCGAACCCCCAGGGGAGTTGATGTAGATTTGGATATCTTTTTCGGGATCTTCAGCATCTAGAAATAAGAGCTGCGCCACGATAGAGTCGGCAACCGCATCGTCTACTGGCGTACCTAGAAAAATAATCCGCTCTCGCAGCAGTCGAGAATAAATATCAAATGCCCGTTCTCCGCGCCCTGACTGCTCAACCACCATTGGAATCATTGCGGTGAGTGAGCCTGAAGCTTGACCCCCTAAGGAGGAAACTGCAAGGGGACGAGTGCTAGTAATGGCGTAATCTGAAGACTGAGATACGAGCATAGAAAATTACACGGGTAACAGCACAAGGCTGGGCAGAAGAACTAGTTCACTTGGAACGGATAGAATTTTGAGGTGACATGTGAATCGGTTGAGCCAAGGGATGGCGAGCCAAGTTATACCGGATAGACAAAGCCATACTCGATATTATGCCTTAACTCCCTTGGGACTGGTAAGGAATCTGAAGATTTGCTTACACACGATGCAGTTTAGCTATCATCCAAAAGCCAGATTAACCGACGCATTTCAATCTAAAATGCATTTCAATCTAGCCTCAGTGTACCTCTAGCCGAATCAGTTAAGCTGCTTCGGTTATCCCTCTATCTACACCCCTTCCTCGGATTCTCCTGCATCTATTTTGGCAGGGTTTCCCGTGGTGAGCTTTTGGCTAGAAGGTTTTGAGCCTTCATCACTATCGCTGCTGTCTACTAACTGATCGTCGATAGCAGCGTCTGAGCTTTCCTCTGGCTCGGCGGCAGATTCATCTACAGCTACTGAAACCGCTTCAACCGTTACAGTTTGATCAGAGGCAGCTTGATCTGATACCTCTGATTCCACTCCGACACTAACTGATCTGAGCTCTTCATTGGGTTCGGGCGTGAGCGACCCTTCAGGAACCAGCTCAATCGTGTTGTTGGCTTCTAACCAGTCAAAGATTTTATCCCGCATCAGGTCTTCTTCTACCACTTCACGCAGGCGATCGCGATCGACTTCACGCTCGCCCATGTCTGTCAGCACTTCTTGCACTTTGGCATCCACGTCTGCTGAGGTGACGGTAAGCGACTCTTGTTTGGCAATTTCCCCTAGTGCCATCGTCCGCTGAATCCGGGCGATCGCCTCTCCACGAGAACTATTGCGCAGGGACTCCACGATTTCGGGGGTGAACATTTTTTTAACGTCCATTCCCTGCTCACTCAATCGCATCGCTGTTTGAGTAATCATATAATCCATCTCTCGACGTACCAAAGTTTCGGGTAGGTCTACTTCGACATGGATCACCAATTCTTTCAACAGCGCTTCTTGCTTATTCGCTTTGGTTTTGTCTTCTGCTTCAGTGCGGAAGCGGGCTTCCAGCGATTCTCTCAGCTCGGCAAACGTTGCAAATTCGCTAATCTCTTCGGCGAAATCGTCGTCTAGTTCAGGCAGCTCTTTTTCTTTTAAATCTTTGAGGGTAACTTCAAAAATGGCAGGCTTGCCCGCCAAGTTTTCTTGCGCATAAGGCTCTGGGAACGTTGCAGAAACCGTCTTGGTTTCTCCCACGTTCATCCCCAAAATGCCATCAATAAATCCGGGAATGAATTTACCTTCTACCAGCTCAATCTCAAAATCTTGAGCACTGCCACCTGGAATCTCTTCTAAGTCAGCATCGTCCTCGCCCATTTTCACCTGACCCGTAAAGTCAACTATGGCCAGGTCTTTTTCTTGCGCTGGTCGGTCTGTTACCGGGACACGAGTCACAGAACGGTTGCGGTAGTTCTCTAGCAGTTCATCGACCTTGGCTGGGTCGTACTCGATTGCTTCTGCCTTGACTGCTAACCCCTGATAGACCGAGAGAGTGGCTTGAGGAGGCACGTCTACCACGGCTGACACTATTAAGGCAGCCCCAGGCTGAAACTGACTCACCAAGTCTTCAAAAGAAGAGCGCAGCTCAAAGCTGCCTAGGGCGTCAATTTTTTCTTGCTCCACCGCTTTTTTTAAGGTATCTTCCAGCAGTTCTTCTAGGGCTGCCGCTTTGAGCCGACCGCTCCCAAACCGCTGGATTAAGACTTGGCGAGGTACCTTTCCTTTGCGAAACCCAGGAATATTGGCATTACGCATAAACTTTTGCAGGACTTTGTCATATGCCTGCTGGGATGCTTCGGGCGGGATTTCAATTTCTAGACCGACCCGACTAGCGGGAAGTTTTTCCTGGGTAACTTTCATCAGATTCTTTGTGACAGAGGTCAAACGAATGCTAACCTCATGCGGGCTTAGCATCCTTGCAATAAGCTATCGTAACTGATTTCTGAAGCAACCCGCACACGATCGGGCGAAATTCCTCAAAGCTAGATGCCCCTCCCGTGAGGTTCTGGTCTAGCTTTTGAGCGCTTGGTGCGTTTGGTGCTAGATTGATGAGGAATTTAGCTCTAAGCTAATCATATGATGCTGAGCGGGTTGTGCTGAGACAGGCTAGAATGGCACGCAGATTCAGCTCCCAAAAGCTCCCAAAATCAGAAATTTAAAAAATCTCACATCATTTCAGCTGGTTTTCAAGCAACAGATTCAAACGATCAAACTTAAAATCAATCAACAGATGAAGACAATTAATAGATGAAGAGGCTCAAAGGAACCATTGTTAAGCCCCATGCGTCATTAAAGCAGGAGGAAACCTAGACTTGCCCCAATCCTATCGAGTTGCTATTTTGGGAGCCACTGGTGCTGTGGGCACCGAGCTGCTGGAACTATTGGCACAGCGACACTTTCCGATCGCCCACCTCAAACTATTGGCTTCTCCTCGCTCTGCCGGGCAGACACTAATGTTTCAAGGCGAAACGTTGCCCGTGGAAGCAGTAAGCGATCGCTCCTTCGACGATATTGACATTGTTTTGGCCTCTGCTGGAGGGTCTATCTCTAAAGCCTGGGCTAGTAAAATTGTTGCAGCAGGGGCTGTGATGATCGACAATTCCAGCGCTTTTCGGATGGATGCTGATGTGCCGTTGATTGTGCCAGAAGTAAACCCAGACGCTGTGGCGGCTCATCAAGGCATCATTGCCAACCCCAACTGCACAACTATTTTAATGAGTGTGGCGGTCTATCCTCTGCACCAAGTACATCCGATTCAGCGCCTAATTGCGGCCACCTATCAATCGGCTAGCGGCGCGGGGGCGAGAGCCATGGAAGAAGTAAAGGTGCAAACCCGCGCTATCTTGGCAGGGCAACCCGCCATACCCGAGATTTTGCCTTATCCCTTAGCGTTTAACTTGTTTCCCCACAACTCGCCGATGAATAGCAACGGCTACTGCGAGGAAGAATTGAAAATGGTCAACGAAACCCGCAAAATTTTTGGCGACGATCGCCTGCGGATTTCGGCGACTTGTGTGCGGGTTCCAGTTTTACGGGCGCACTCAGAAGCTATTAACTTAGAATTCTTGCAGCCGTTTAGCCCTGACCTAGCGCGCGACATACTAAGTCAGGCTGCGGGTGTTAAGTTGGTGGAAGACTGGCAGGCCAACTATTTTCCGATGCCAATTGACGCTACGGGTCAAGATGATGTGCTAGTCGGTCGGATCCGGCAAGATATTTCTCACCCTTGCGGGCTGGAATTATGGCTGTGTGGGGATCAGCTTCGCAAGGGAGCTGCTCTGAATGCGGTACAAATTGCAGAATTACTGGTAGCAAAAAACTGTCTTAAGCCTGCTGCACCAGCCATAGCAGGGTATCAGGTGTAGTGAATATGGCAGGATTTGGACGAGTCATGACCGCCATGGTGACGCCCTTCGATCAGTCGGGCGACGTCAATTATGCGGTAGCAGAGGCGCTGGCAGCTCACTTGGTGGCTCACGGAACCGATACACTGGTCATATGTGGCACCACAGGGGAGTCTCCTACGCTAAGCTGGGATGAGGAGTATCAGCTTTTCAATGTGGTTAAGCAAACCGTAGCTGGAAATGCTAAGGTTGTAGCTGGAACAGGTTCTAATTCTACCCAAGAAGCGATCGCCGCTACCCAGAAAGCCGAAAAGCTGGGACTAGACGGTTCTTTGCAGGTGGTACCGTACTACAACAAGCCACCACAAGAGGGGCTATATCGTCACTTTAAGGCGATCGCTGAAGCCACACCTGATCTGCCCATGATCTTGTACAACATCCCAGGGCGCACAGGACAAAACCTCGCACCCGAAACCATAGCTCGTTTGGCGGCGGTGCCAAACATTGTTGCAGTTAAAGAAGCGAGCGGAAGTCTAGATCAAGTGAGTCAAGTTCGGCGATCTACACCCCCAGACTTCGGTATTTACTCTGGCGACGACTCACTGACATTGCCTATGCTGGCTGTAGGAGGTCAAGGGGTCATTAGCGTTGCTAGTCACCTGGTGGGAGACAGCCTGCAACAGATGATCCAAGCCTTTGAGCAAGGCCACGTGCAGATTGCCACCCAAATTCATCTAAAGTTGCTACCTCTGTTTAAAGCATTGTTTATCACAACTAATCCAATTCCCGTAAAGGCAGCGTTGAGGCTGCAAGGTTGGCAGGTAGGCGGTCTACGCCTTCCTTTGAATGACGAATCTGCCATTGCAGAGCCTCAGCTCAAGGCTGCCATGGCTGAGCTAGGGCTGCTCCAATCTCTCTAGAAGCCTTGCTCATTTCTAGCAGTCACAAACTTTTAAGTCACGGCTTTCTAAGTTGGGCATCTCCAAAGAGCCTCTATCTAGCAGGGTTATTTTATTCACTACCCAGCAATAAGTTTCCAAACAACTGAATATCTAATGCATCTGGCCAATGAACTGTCTTTGACTAGACCCTTTTCAAATTCTTGTGATGTACCTGCCCCCAACTAATCGGGCTATTCATCCAAAAGTTTTTTGGGCCATTTGGTCTCTTAGTTTTTCACTTTACAGCACCCGTATTCCCTCGTATCAAGGACTTACATGACTCAATCAGAATCAAACCCAGCGCTCAAAATCATTCCCTTGGGCGGCTTGCACGAAATTGGCAAAAACACCTGCGTCTTTGAATACGCCGATGAAATTATTTTGCTAGATGCAGGGCTGGCATTTCCTACCGATGGCATGCATGGCGTCAACATTGTTTTGCCAGACACCACATACCTGCGTGAAAATAACCACAAAATTAAGGGAATGATTGCCACTCACGGTCATGAAGACCACATTGGGGGCATTGCTTTTCACCTCAAGCAGTTTGATATTCCGGTAATCTATGGACCTCGGCTGGCCATGGCACTGCTAGGAGACAAGCTAGAAGAAGCAGGTGTGGCAGATCGCACAGAGCTGCGAACGGTGCGCCCCCGCGACATGGTGCGGATTGGTAAATATTTCTTAGTAGAATACATCCGCAACACCCACTCCATTGCCGATAGCTTTAGCGTTGCCATCCACACACCGCTCGGTGTCGTCATTCATACGGGCGACTTCAAGTTTGACTTTACCCCGGTCGATGGCGAGTTTTTTGACATTCAGCGTTTAGCAGAACACGGCGAAAAAGGCGTGCTCTGTTTAATCAGTGACTCGACCAACTCGGAAATACCAGGACATACGCCGTCTGAGCGTTCTGTATTTCCCAACCTCGATCGCTGCTTCAGTCAGGCGGAAGGTCGCTTGCTAGTGACAACATTTGCCTCGTCGATTCACCGCATCAGCATGCTGCTAGAACTGGCGAAAAAGCATGGGCGATCGGTAGCAATCTTGGGTCGCTCAATGTTGAACCTAATTGCCCATGCCCGCAACCTAGGCTATATCAAGTGTGATGACGGCCTATTTGTGCCGTTGAATCAGGTCAATAAGTTAGCAGATAACAAGGCGCTAATTCTAACGACTGGTTCTCAAGGTGAATTGATGGCAGCTATGACCCGCATCGCTCGCCGTGAACACAAGCAAATTCAGATTCGCCCCGGCGATACGGTCGTATTTTCGGCCAATCCTATTCCGGGCAACACGATTGCGGTGGTGAACACGATCGACAAGCTGATGATGCAAGGCGCTAAAGTCATCTACGGCCGCGATAAGGGCATCCACGTTTCGGGGCATGGTGCGCAAGAAGATCAAAAGCTGATGCTGGCACTGACGAAACCTAAGTTCTTTCTACCCGTTCACGGGGAGCACCGGATGCTGGTGAAGCATTCCGAAACAGCTCAAAGCATGGGCGTTCCGGCTGAGAACATGGTGATTATCAATAATGGCGATGTCGTCGAATTGACCCAAGACAGTATTCGCGTTGCCGGTAAAGTCAAGTCTGGCATTGAGCTGGTGGACTCTTCTCGCTCTGGGGTAGTCCATGACCGAGTGCTAAAAGAACGCCAACAATTGGCAGGGGACGGGATCGTCACGGTTGCGGCAACGGTCGGCTTGAATGGTGCACTGATGGCAAAGCCAGAAATACACCTGCGGGGTGTGGTCACCACACTCGATAAGTCTAAGCTCGACCGCTCGATTACGCAGACGATTGAGGGTCTGCTGAGAGATCGCTGGAAGGACTTTACCCACCAGTTTGGTGAGGGTGAAATCGAAGTAGATTGGACGAAACTTCAGGCTCAACTGGAAATGGAAGTGCGTCGGCTGCTGCGCCGCGAGATGCAAAGCAACCCCCTTCTAGTATTTCTGATGCAAACACCTTCCCAACTCGGTACCCCTAGTAGCCCTAGCACTACCCCCATAGTTCGGCGTGAACCCGTTAAGGTTGCATCCTAGTCACTAGACATCAGTCTCCTAGAGGCAGGTAGCCGTCAGGGTGACGGCTACCCGCCTCCAAAACCATTCTTCCAAAACCATTCAAAGCAAATAGGAGGCCGGTACATCTATACAGATATGCCGACCTCCTATTTGCTTTCACTGACCACTTTAGCTTGAATCAGAACCAGCCACCGGTCCCTATGCCGCAGCTGTAACAGACGGCTTTACGACAACCCACCGACCCGTTTGAGGATCTCGATAGGTCGTAAAAGGATTGGTTTGTAGGTCTTTATAGCGATCGCTTGACAGTTCGTTGCCCGCCTTTTGAGGCTTCTGGTTATCCATCGTGATGCACCCTTTAGACTTTGATAATTTAAACTAGAGCAGGTAGGTCAGGAGCGAATACGAACTAGCCACTCTAGCGGTTCTAGATTAGGGAAACCGAGTCACCCTAGATAGAACAGCTGCTAGCGTTGCGAATTCGCAATTCTTTAGCATGTTTAACAATCTTAATTCAGGATTATAGCCGCTCTTTCCTGGCTCAAGAAAGGTGGTAACACCCCTCATTCAAACCAGTGCCTTAACCAAGCTATCCGAGTATTAGTTCTCAATTGGAACACACGTTAACGGATGAACTCACGCTACTCTAAGGAATGAGTGAGTTTTAACTTCCCATGTGTGCGCTGTCCGTTGACAGCCGTTAAGCGGTATATTCAGCTCAGAAGCGGCATTTCTCAAGGCGCTCTATTTGTGAAATTATCGTCTCATACTACAAAAGTTTTGGTCGTCCTCAATGGCAAAGGAGGAGTGGGAAAAACTACTACTGCCATCAATCTGGCTGCTAGCTTCGCAGACCATAACCAAGTGCTGTTAGTCGATGCCGATCCTCAACAGTCAGCCACCTGGTGGTTTGAACGTAGCCAAAAGACGATGGGATTCGACTTGGTGCAAGAGACAAATCCCGCATTGCTCAGAGACTTAGGCCGGGTCAAGAACTATACTCTAGTAGTAGTCGATACCCCACCTGCCTTAGGATCAGAGACCCTCAAGACCTTGGTTCCCGCCGCAGATTACTTAGTGTTACCGACTCCTCCCGCTCCGATGGATTTAGCGGTTCTGATTGAGACGGTAAAAACAGCGGTGATGCCTTCGGGCACAGCCTACCGAGTCTTACTGACACGAGTTGATCCGCGCAGCTTAGGAGAAGCGCTGGACGCTCAAAATACCTTAATGGAATTAGGTATTCCTGCCTGTAATGCGTTTGTTCGCGCCTACAAGGCACATGAGCGGGCTGCCTTAGATGGCATGGCGGTGCTTCAGTATCGAGGCAAAAATGCACGAGAAGCCGAGGCGGATTATCGCCGTGTGGCAGAAGAAATTCAGCGAGATTGGAGAAACTAATGGCTACACGAAAACAACTGTCAGATGTATTGCGGGAAGAGGCAAACAAAATGCCAGAGTCACAAACGGGTTCAGAAAATCCAGCAAAGCCCAGCCAGCCTGCGGTGGCAAACTCAGCTGCTGCCAAGACCGCATCTACGGCTCAACCTAAAAAGCCAAAAGCTACCTCTGTTGAAGCCCCCGTGGAAGCAGCGTCTATTGCAGATACAGCTCAGCTAAATGACACAATCAGCGGGTTAAAAGCAGCACTAGACGATGCGCAGGTAAGTGCAGGCGTGCTCCAACGTAAGATTGATGCATTGGAATCTGATTTGGCTGAGCAACGTACATTAGTACAGCAGCTGCAAACGGATCAGGAGCAGACCAAACAAGCTAAAACAGAGTTGGCTGAGGCAAAACGGGTCATTGTACAGCTTTCAGATCTAAATTCTAAGCTAGAAACGGCTGCTAAAGCTTTGCCACCTGCCCAGGCAACACCTCAAACTTTTGTGGCGACAAAAAGTTCTCAGACGACAAAACCGATTGCCACTCCCCCAGCCCAGCCCAGTGGCGCAAGCACTGTTCATCCTGGGCATACTGCCTCTCAGCGATCGCAAATTGAGCTACACAGGATGCTCGATCATCCTGTGCTTCCCGCACCATCGTCTACCTCTCTCAGCGACGACGAAATCGGTTGGGTGGATTAGGCAGTCGTCAGGCCAAACTAACCTCCTATGCTGCAATTTCAGCCACCGGGCTTTGGACAACGGGCGATCGCCACCTCATTAGGCGTCGTTGCTTACTATACGGCTGTAGCCTCCCCTTGGTGCAACCAGGCGATCGCGGCTTCTACCCGTCCCACTCTGCTGTTTCTGCACAGCTTGGGGGGCGGTTCTTCTGCCTACGAATGGTCAAAGCTTTACCCGGCCTTTGCAGCAGATTTTCGCATTGTTGCTCCCGATCTGATTGGCTGGGGACAATCCACTCATCTAGCTAAAGACTATCGCGCCGCCGATTATCTGACCCTAATTGCTGAGCTGATTGAAGCCCTAGGCTCGCCTCCTGCTGCTGTTTTTGCATCCTCTTTGACAGCTGGATTACTAGTGCGGCTGGCGGTTCAGCGACCTGAGTTATTTCGTCAATTAATCCTCATTTGCCCATCTGGCTACAGCGATTTTGGCGTGGACTATCGCCAGGGGATTAGTGCCCAACTTGCCCGCTTACCCAGACTAGATCAGCTGATCTATCGACTGGGCGCGGCCAATGAGCTGGCTGTGCGCAGTGTCCTGCAACAGTTTTTATTTGCTAATCCTGGCCGCGTCACGCCTGAAATGGTAAGCGCTTTTTTATGCTCTGCGCAGCAGCTTAACGCCGACTATGCGGCCCTTGCTTCTCTGCGGGGGGATTTGTGTTTTGACCTAGCGCGATACATCCCTCAACTAACCGTTCCTACTGTTGTAGTATGGGGCGAAAAAGCCTGGTTTAGCACCCTCGCGACCGGGAAAAGACTGGCCAGATTGAACCCAACCGCGATTAATGCATTCCATCTTGTCCCTGATGCAGGCGTGTTGCCCCACCTAGAAGTTCCTGAAGCGGTAGTTAGTCTCCTCAAAGCCGATTTGTTCTGAATCCTGAATTAAGCGGCAGCCTGCATGGATATTTTGCAGGAGATTTTAACTAGCTGGCTCACTTCCCAGCGGGTTGGGGGATAGCCACAGAGCTTAGAGTAGCCGTGGGCTTGGCGTCACTGGCGAGCTTGCCAAAGTCTTCTAGCCCCTTTACGGCTATGCTAGGCAAACCGTTATCCGAGGCGGGCGTAGCCTGGGCTACCTGAAACGGATTGGCAAACCGTGCTAGTGCATTTTCTAGCACCATACCTGGATTTAGGGCAACCCAGCCTTGGGGGGTGAGTTCGCGAAATTCAAAGTGAAGGTGAGGCCCTGTAGAATAGCCTGTGCTGCCGACGCGGCCAATGACCTCACCTTGTTGCACTTGCTGACCGGGCTGCACAAAAATTTCGGAGAGGTGCCCATAGAGGGATTGCTCGGTGCCATTGTTATGCATCAGCACCACAGCTAAGCCATAGCCGCCCATAAACCGAGCCGTATCGACTCGGCCAGAATAAGCAGCAACCACAGGAGTTCCGGTTGGAGCGCCTATATCAGTCCCTGCGTGGAAACGACCCACACCCGAAATCGGATGAATCCGCCACCCAAACGCTGAAGTAATGGCGGCGGGAATGGTTAGCGGAAACATCAGTCTAGCGTTGCCGTTTCCGGCCATTGCCATGGGCCGCAGGGTGCGGTTGTAGAAATCTTGAACCGACTGAGGGTTAATGCTGACGCCGCGTGAACTCAAGCGTAAAGGGCCAATGTTGACGCCATTCCCCTGGCCGCTAATACCAGCCGCGTCAGCTCCGCTACCATCAATTTGACCGTCGCCCCCAACGCAGACGCCATTAGGCAAGTTTTGGCCGGGTTGAAGCATGACTTCGCAACCCGTAGAGCGTTCTGATAGTACAATTCCAGGCTGGCGTGTTGCCCCCACGCGATAGTCGGTGGGGTCTATGTAAAGATCATTGGGATTGGGTCGAGTCGAGGCGGTTGGCTGGGGCAAGGTCACAGTCGGAGACGGCACTCTGTTGCCCTCTGCTTGAGAGGGGGTTGGCGGCTCGGCCATAGACCTAGAAGGCGAGCGGGGCGATGACTCGGGTGGGAATCGCTCCGGTTCGCTAGCCGTAGCAGGCGCAGCGGTTGAAGAGATAGGCCGTTCTGCTTGAGGCAACGTTGTAGACGCGGCCTGCGATCGCCGGGGCGTTGGCTGCTGGGATGCTGCCGTCGGACGAACAGGCTCTAGAGTAGGCGAAACTCCTAAATCTCCAGCGCTAACAGATGCTCCCGACTGGGAAATCGGTGCAGGTTGGGCAAAGGCAATAGTGTCGCCGAGAACGCCCATTCCTCCAACTAAGCTTAGCCCCAAGATGAGGGAGCAACGATTGGTTGTGCTATGTGGAGTGAAAAAGGTCTTACGTCTTTGAGTCATCGCCATCCCTTTGCAACAAATACATCGGCCAACCTCAACTAACTGGTTTATACATTCGAACCCACGCCAGACAGGAATACCTCAGGCATGGGGTCAGCCAAGCCGCAGGTTCAACGATGGCTGTACCGACCTGTATTCTGCTTGTGGGTGCGTTAGTTTTTATTGGTGAGGTCTTGATCTCACCACAACCCTACATTAGCAACCCGATTCTAGCCTTTGTTGCAGTTGTTTGCCGACAAATTGACTAAAAGCTGCTAATGCCGACTCCAAATTAGGGATCTGGATCTAGGCATTTTGCCCTAAGCCTTGAACTGCCCTAAGCCTTGAACTGCCCTAAACCTTGAACTCCACTGGCCTGCTTGTTTTTATAAAACCGACAGGCGACATAGCCCAAGGCATAAAGCAACGCTGCGTCGCTACTAATACCGATGGCAGTCCCGACTAGTGGAATCAGTTCCACAATGCTCAGCCCTGCTTTAATTAAGCTAGAACCACCCATAGACAGCCCCCAAATGGCGATCGCTTCTCCGCGACGAGTGGGGTCGTTGAGTGGAAAGCCGTAGATGGCCGCAATCCGATAGAGCATTTCGGCTTGCAGGGCGTTGATCGCAGCGACTTCAAAGCCAAACAGGGCTAGGGCAAACGGAGGAGCAACGTTGGTTGCTAGCCCAATGCCAGCCGCCTTGAAGGCCACATCGGCAATAACTCGCTGTGCCAGTTGTTCAGCCGTATCGAGCGGATATTGCTGTCGCAGTTTGGCCACGTCTTTCTCAACTTCGACAATGCTCACCTGCCCCAGTGCGGCCAAAATCCACTTGACTCCTGGCACCTGTGTAGCGTATTTGACCAACGGGTTTTCGGCAATCGGGGTGACAATCTTACCCACGGTTTCGGTGCTGCGCTCTACCCAGCCGAGGACAGTAGGGGCAACGGTTTTGCCCATGGTTTCTCCGGCAGTGGAAACCGCGCCGACGGCAGCCGCGATCGCGTCACTGCAAGCATGACCAAACGAGCCAGACGGGTTGGGAGATGTCATCGAGATTACCCAGATAGATAGAGGATGAGTCTCTAGATTAGTCAAAGCAGAGGGCGATCGCGTCTGTCTTTTGATAGTGAAATCCGTTGCCGCAGCGCTCAGCTAAACGCTAAAAGTTGAACGCTAGACACTAAAAATATCCAACTGATCGGTAGCTTTGGCCTCGGATACTCGTTTGGTTGTGCCATTTTTTTCGGGGCGGGCATCACTCCCCTGGCGCAGCCCAACGGCAATGTGGGAGTGCTTTTCGATTTGTCCCATTACCTGCTTAGCCCGTTGGATCACCGACGCGGGTAAGCCCGCTAGCCGTCCAGCCTCAATCCCGTAAGATTTGTCAGCACCGCCGGGACGCACCTGGTGCAAAAAGATAATTTGATCGGGCAGTTCTTTGACGACCACCTGATAGTTGGCCACGTTGGGCAAGATGGACGCTAGCTCGTTGAGTTCGTGGTAGTGGGTGGCAAAAATGGTGCGGGCGCAGATATCGGTAGCCAGATGTTCGGCCACAGCCCAGGCAATTGAAAGACCGTCGAAGGTGGCGGTACCGCGCCCAATTTCGTCGAGCAATACCAGCGATTTGGACGTGGCGTGGTTGAGAATGTTGGCGGTTTCGTTCATTTCCACCATGAAAGTCGATTGCCCGGTAGCCAGGTCGTCTACAGCTCCCACGCGGGTGAAGATGCGATCGCACACTCCTAGCTTGGCAGCAGCAGCGGGGACAAAACTGCCCACCTGCGCCATTAGCTGCACCAAACCTACCTGGCGCAAATAGCAGCTTTTACCGCTGGCGTTTGGCCCAGTGAGAATCACCAAATCGGGTGGATTGGCGGCGGCAGTTGGGGTGGCAGTTGGGGTGGCAGTTGGGGCGGCAGTTGGGGCAGCACTTGGATCAGGCCATTGCCCGTGCCGCTGGCCGCCTAGTTCGGCAGAATTTGGCACAAAAAACCCAGCGGGTAGCGACTGTTCAACGACGGGGTGTCGCCCGTCACTAATCTGAATCTCTCGACCGGCACAGATCTGCGGTCGGCAGTAGTTTTGGTAGACGGCAACTTCGGCCAGGGCGCAGAGGACATCAACGGCGGCGATCGCCCCGGCAATTTGGCGAATTGGCTCGGCATACTCGCTGACGGAGGTGCGCAGGGCTGTAAAAATGTCGTATTCCAGCTTGTTGACGGCATCGCGGGCGCTGAAGATCGCCGATTCTTTTTCCTTGAGTTCGCCCGTGATGTAGCGTTCCTCATTGGTCAGCGTTTGCCTGCGGATGTAGCCGCTGGGGATCTGCTCACTCGACTTGGCCCGCGAAATGCTGATGTAATAGCCAAATGCCTTGGTGTAGCCCACTTTGAGACTAGAGATGCCCGTACGCTGCCGTTCTTCGACTTCGAGCTGGGCAATCCACTGCTGGTTAAACTCAATTTGCTGCCGCAGCTCATCAAGTTGCAGGTTGATCCCAGCTCGAATCAGGTTGCCCTCGGTTAAGTAGGGCGGCGGCGTGTCTACCAGGTGAGCTTTGAGCGTCTGCCCCAGTTGGTCTAGGTCGGGGGGAACGGTTTGCAGAGCGGTGAGGTGGGCTGAGTGCGTGGAGGCGACTAACCGGGCTAGATCAGGAAGTCTGGCCAAAGAATCGGCCAGAGCCACTAAATCGCGGGCGTTGGCAGTGCCCGACCCGGCTCGTCCAGTCAGGCGCTCCAAGTCGTAGATTTGCTTCAGCAACTGCTGGAGCATCTGGCGCAGGTTGCCGTTATCTAGCAGCTCTTGAATGGTGTCTTGGCGGGCGGCAATTTTGTCAATCTCCAGCAGCGGTTGCAGCAGCCAGCGCCGCATCGCCCGACCGCCCATGGCAGTGACGGTTTTGTCGAGCGCCCACAGCAATGAGCCGTGAAAGGTTCCGTCGCGGGCGGTTTGGGTAATCTCTAGATTGCGGCGCGTCTGGTGGTCAATCACCAGGTAATCGCTCAGGATATAGGTGCAAAGTGGCTGTAGGGGAATGTGCTGCGATTGGCTGTGCGGATCGGTAGCAATCCGATTGGTGGCCTGCCCGCCCCGCTCTGATGTTTCCTCCAGATATTCCAGCAGGCCACCAGCAGCTCGAACCGCGAGAGGGAGGTGCTCACAGCCCATGCCTTCTAGCGATCGCACCCGAAATCGTTCGCGCAGTCGCTGCCGTGCTTCGGCTTGGATAAACGGCGCTTGCGGGCGCAGGGTGTAGCAAAACTGCAACGGAAAACAGCCGGGGATCTGGCTGGACGTTTCGCCGGGGCGCAGCAGCCCGCCCAGATCGGGAGCGTTGGTGGGGACTAGCACTTCCGACGGTTGCAGCCGCAGCAGCTCTTGGGTCAACTGCTCTAATTCGCTGGCCTGGGTCGTAAGAAACTCGCCCGTGGAGACATCAGCGATCGCCAACCCCCAGTGGCTCCCAGCTAGCACCACCGCCGCCAAATAGTTGTTGCGACGGGCATTCAGCATCCCGTCTTCGAGCACAGTGCCGGGGGTAATCACCCGCGTGACGGCGCGCTGCACCAGTCGCCCTTGGACATCAGCGGCGTCTTCAGTTTGGTCGCAAATGGCGATCGCAAAGCCGCGATCTACCAGCAGAGTGCAGTAGCGCTCTAAGGCGTGATGGGGAATGCCTGCCAGCGGCACCCGCCCAATTTCCTTGCCCGCATCTTTGCTAGTGAGGACGAGTTCTAACTCGCGAGCAATGGCGATCGCATCTTGAAAAAACGTCTCAAAAAAGTCGCCCACCCGGTACAACAGCAGCGCATGGGGATACTCATCCTTCAAGTCGGCATAGTGCCGCATCATGGGCGTCAAATCTTCTCGGTTTGCCGCGCGATGATCGGCATAGCGCACAGCGTGTTTGACCAACCGTTCCGGTAGATCGCCCAAAGGATTTGCGTCAGTGGATGCAGGCGAGTGGGTCATTTAGGTCAGACGTACTGCTCAATCTTGCTCTTCATTGACTCTACCGCAACCTGTGAACGGGAGCAGGCGCAGAGTCGGTTAGGACTGGTTTTATTTTTATTTTTTATCCAGCGATCTAGCGATGAATGTTAAAACCGTTCGCGTTCTGTGAACACTGATGGATGCGGCAGAGAACTCAAATAGTTGTTGTCATTCTTTTGAAGAATTAGCTGAAGAATTAGCGGAGTCTATGAACACCATCCTTGTGATTGAAGATGACAAAACCATGTGCATCGCCATCGTGGGCATTTTGCAATCAGCAAACTATCAAACCCTTACTGCCTCGGATGGCCGTTCAGGACTGAAGCTAGCTCAAAATTGCCAGCCAGATTTAATTCTTTGTGATGTCATGATGCCGGATCTGAGTGGCTATGAAGTGTTGCAGCAATTACAGCTGTCTTCGGCGACTGATTGTATTCCCTTTATTTTTTTAACAGGCAAGGTAGACTCGAAAGATTTTCGCCAAGGGATGGTGCTAGGAGCCGATGACTATTTGACCAAACCCTGCACCCGGAAAGAGTTGACGGAGGCGATCGCAGCTCGGTTAAATAAGCGCGCCAGCTTTACCCAGCCTTATATTGAGGCGATGAAAAGCGCTGCCGAAAACCTCACCCAAATTGCCTATCGCGATCCGCTGACGCACCTACCAAACCGCATTTTGTTTCAGCAGCGGCTACAGGTAGCGCTGGAGCAAGCTAGCGCCCTGAGTAGCCCACTGGCCGTGATTTACCTGAAGGCACAGACCCTAAAGCCGCTTGACGTCAGCAACCGCTCGGTTACCGATACGCTGTGCCAAGCGTTGGCAGCACGGATCAACCAAGAATATGGACATGCCTATACGCTAGCGCGGCTAGAGGGCACTGAATTTGGCCTGATTGTTCATGATATGACTCAGCAGCAGGACGTTGTGACCCTAGCGCAGCAGATGCTTCGGCTATCAACAGTCCCTTGCACCGTAGACGATCAGACCTGGATGGTCCAAGCCCGCATCGGCATAGCCCTCTATCCAGACAATGGGACGACACCCGCTGAGCTTATGAGCCACGCGAAGATCGCCTTGCGGCACGCAGCGCGTCAAGACAGTAACGGCTATCAGTTCTACAGTCTCGAAATCGACTCCCTGTTTGCCCAACAGGAGCAGCTCACCCAGCAGCTAAAATCGGCGCTTAGTCAAAACGAGTTTCAGCTGGTCTATCAGCCTGAAGTGAATCTAATTACCGGACGCATGATCGAAGCGGAAGCGCTGCTGCGCTGGCATCATCCAGAGATGGGGATCATATATCCCCTACGGTTTCTCTCGATCGCCGAAAAGACCGGTTGGATTATAGAAATTGGCGAGTGGATTTTGCAGACAGCCTGTGCGCAGGCCAATGCGTGGCAAACTCCAAATCGACCGCCGCTCAAGATGGCGGTTAATATGTCGAGCTACCAATTCAAACAGCCCCATCTAGCAGAGACGATCGCCCGAATTGCGCAGCAAACAGGGCTAGATCCCAATGTATTGGTGTTGGAAGTGAATGAGGCGACGGTGATGGAACACTACGATGCCAGCCTCACCACCCTAGAACAGTTTAGGCACCAAGGGATCCGCATTAATCTAGACAATTTTGGCACTGGCCATTCGTCTCTATCTCAGCTCCAGCAGCTGCCGCTAGAGAGCATCAAGATTGACCGCTCCTTGATTCAGCCGATTACCACCAATCGCAACGCGGTTTCGCTGGTCAAAGCCATGATTGCGATCGGCCAAAGCCTGAACCTAAAAGTTGTAGCCGAAGGGGTAGAAACCGAAGAGCAGCTTACCTTGCTGCGGCAACTCGGCTGCTATGCGGCCCAAGGGAATTTGTTCAGCCGCCCCGTCTCGGCAGCACAATTTACCGAAATGCTGTTGACGGCTCAGCGCTTACCTCTGGCTCCAACCCCAGCCTGAGAGCTGAGGCTACCAAACGCGCGGGTTACAGCCGGGACGCTGAAGCAGTTCGGGGCGCAGCAAGTGCCACACTTGGGTAAACCAACGGCGCGCCTCTAGGGTAGAGCTGCCCCGATACCGACACAGCACGCCGCTGATCAATCGGGTCACACCCGTTTGGGATAGGGACGTGACGTTGAACAGGGGATCGGCAGATTTGGTTGGCTCTAGTTCTGAGGATGAGGCTGGTGGAATGGCCACCTGGCGTGCCGTCCAGAGCGATCGCGCTTGCTCTACCCAGGCGGCGGAGAGCAAGCGCCCCACAATCGCAAAACTGCCGACGACCGGGCACCCTGCTAGCCCATGGGCACTGGTGAGCATGGCGGAGCCGCCCTCTACCCACTGCGGATCGACCCAAAGCAGGCGATCGCCTTGCCAGATTTCAGTCTGCGATCGCCAGCTGCCGCTCAAGAATTTTTCGCCTCGCGCCGTGCGGCCTAAGCGGGTAATGTCCCACCCTAGCCAGAGCGCATTTTCGGCCAGATCAACCCGCATGGTTTGACGATAGTCTGCCTCGTCAAAGATGATCGTTTCTTGCGGTAGCCACTCTAAGCAAGCCCCTGCCTCTACGTGGATGTGAGTGGTTTGCTGCACCGCTTTGCCATTGCTGCGGTAGATTTTCCCGGCAGTGGCGGTGGTTAACAGGGCGTGGGTGTAAGGCTGGAGGTGGACAGCAGTGGAGAGGCGATCGCCCCCCACCACGCCGCCCGACGTATTCAGCATCACCACATGACAGACGCCTTCGCCCTCTGGGTAAAACGGGCGCTGCACCTTCAGGGGTGCCTGCATCTGGCTGCGGCTGAGGCAGGTACGCGCCTGCTGCTGGGTGAATTCGAGCTGGAGGAGTCCCTGCCAACCGGGAGTGGCGATCGCGGCCCGATCAAATGCTCGATCAAATGCCCGATCAAATGCACTATCAAATAGAGAATGGATCAAAGCAGGTGCATCCTTGCCTAGTACATCGTTTGCATCAGCTTTTTACGATAATCCTTAGTCAGAGAATCATCGTCACCGAGTAGATCAAATACGGTAATCATGGCTTTGCGGGCACCGTCTTGGCGATATTTGCGATCGCGCCCGACAATGGCCAAAAAGCTTTGCAGCGCTATCTCATAGTCTTCCGCTAAGGTTGCCCGCACCGCTTGGGCATACTGCCAATCTAAACTGCCTGCCTCCGAATCCAAGTCCGGCAGTGTCGCCAGTTCCCGCGTAAATTGAATCAAACCCCGCACAGCCTGCGCCATTTGGAAATACGGTTTTTCTGACTCCTGAATGATAGACAGCAGCTTTTCAGCCGACTCTAAGCTATTTTGGCTGACCAAAAACTGAGCAGCTGCCAAAATCAGTCGCCGATCTTCAGGGTGGGTTTGGATCAGTTCACCAAATAGCCGCTTGGTTTGACCCAGGTCGCCACTGGTTCTAGCAGCACGAATCGCATCTAGACCGTCTTCCAACGGCGACTTCAAGTTGAGCTGGGTTAGCAGGTCGCGCACTTGCGGTTCTGGCAACATGCCGACAAAGCCATTGGCGATCGCCCCATCCACCACAAAGCGGACATCGGGCACTCCCTCTACCCCATAGGTTTTCGCTAGCTCTGGATTTTGGTCAATATCGATCTTGGCCAAGACAAAATCGTATTCCTGCGCCAGTTTTTCTAACAGGGGCTTGAGCAGCTGACAAGGGCCACACCACTGAGCAAAAAAGTCTACCAGCACGGGCTTGTCGTAGGATCTCTGTACCACCTCAGCCGCAAAGTTGTCGTTTGTCACCTCAATAGACATGCCCATGAGCTGGTTTTCCTTGTCCTACAGTTGAAACTGGATCGAATCTGTGAAGTTAAATCTGGCTGATGCTTCAGCGTCATCCTCATCAGCATCATACTTATAGGAACTGCCGACCTTAATTATCATCTACAGAACAGCAAACTATGACCGGACAACCGTATGTTTTTTTGGCAGGCGCCAGTCGGGGCGTGGGGCGCGCGATCGCCCAGCACTTGAGTGAACAAGCCATTCCCGTCAAAGCCCTGCTGCGTAGCGAAACTGCGCGCGCTGAGCTAGAAGCCATGGGGATCACGGTGGCCATTGGCGATGCGCTCAACCCAGACGATATAGTGCGCGCCATGCTGGCAGCACCCGTGCAAGCCGTTATTAGCACTATTGGCGGAGCACCCCAAGGGGAGCAGCGCGCCGATTTTTTGGGCAACAAACATTTGATTGACGCAGCACTGCAGGCGGCAGTGCTGCGGTTTATCTTGGTGTCTTCCATTGGCAGCGGGGACAGTGCCGTGGCGCTGCCGCCTCAGGTACTACAAACGCTGGGAGCTGTGCTAGTAGAGAAAGCACAGGCAGAAGACTATCTCATCGCCAGCGGCCTGCCGTATACCATCATCAGACCGGGCGGGCTAAAATCGGAGCCGGCAACGGGTAATGCTTTGCTCACAGCCAATCCAGCGATCGCAGGCAGCATTCACCGGGAAGACGTAGCTGATTTGGTTTGCCAATGTTTGCAGTCCGATCGCGCTGTGCGTCAAACGCTGTCAGCGGTGGATCGCAACATGCTCTATGGACAGGCAGAGTTTCAAGAATTTGCCCTTTAACTAAAATTATTTTTGTGAAAGGGTTAGTTGTGCTGCCCTTTCACAAAAAACTCTCCGACGCTTATTGGTTCGCGATCCTTAGTGCTATCTTTTGTAAGGGCTGGGAAAACCCTAGTTTTCTGGTGACATCAAAATATTTTTGCCGCCTGTCCATTTTTTTAACAATGAAAAACTGATAAACCCAGCGGCTGATTGTCCTGATCTGTGTCTGTTCGGCACGAATAATCCGGTTGGGAAGGTGGCACTAGTTCCACATCACCCAACTGAACTATTTACCAAAGTTGCTGCCAGCAATTATTCTGCTTAAAGTTGCTTTTTTTAACTGCTCTATTCCAGGTTCTCTTCAGGTTCTACAATCTGCCATGCGATCGCTTCATCCTCTTTTCGCTGTTAGTATTGGGGTTACTGTTGCCCTGAATGGTATGGGTACTGCCAGTGCGCAGTCTGCTGCTGTCAAGGCCGTGCAAGTTACAGCCGATGAGGGCAACCTCTCCAGCGCTGGTTCTACGACTGAAGCCCATAAGTTTGAAACTGCTCGGCTCGAAGCAAAACTTGACCCTATAGCCCCTCCCGAGCGGTTGACAGCCTCATCGACCTTACCAGCAATGGAGCGCGCGCCCCAGAGGAGAGCCGCAGCTCAGGTGGCAGCCGCCCAGACAGATGAGCAGCCTAGCGCTAGCTCAGAAGCAACCACTGGAGCATCTGCTGTCGTTGCCCAAGCTGAGCCGCTGCCAACCGCTGCACCCGAGCCAACACCGACTCTTGAGGCGGCTCCAGTCCCCGACGATGCTCCAGCCTCGGAGGCGGCTCCAGTTCCCGACGCTACTCTAGAGCAACCGACTCTATCTCCCTCAACCAACTTCCCAGAAGAGTTGGAGCCAGATCCTAACCCGCTACTATTTCCCACCACGCCAGACGAAGTGCGGATTCGGCAGACCCAGCCGATTACGCTACAGCAGGCAGTAGATTTGGCTCGCCGCAATAACCGGGAACTATATTCAGCCGAGCTAGAACTAGAGCGAAATCGTGCCCTGTTGAGAGAAGCGCAAGCCGCTAATCTGCCTACTGTGACGGCGCAAGGCAGTCTGAATGTGCAAGAAAATCCCAATGGGGGCACGGATACCAATCCGTTTGATGGGGCGACCCGGATCGAAGACAATGTGACGACTACCCTGGGGGCCGTGCTGCGAGTTGATTATGACGTTTTTACGTCTGGGCAGCGATCCTCCACCATTCGTGCCCGAGAAGAGCAAATCCGCTTGCAGCAGCTTCAAGTAGAAGTGTTGGCCGAGCAGCTCCGGCTAGATGTCAGTAACGACTACTACGACATGCAGCAGTCGGACTCGGACGTATTAATTGCTATAGATACAGTAGATCAGTCACAGCAAAGCTTGAGAGATGCGGTTGCCCTAGAGCGGGCGGGCGTCGGCACCCGGTTTGATGTGCTTCAGGCACAGGTACAGCTGGCTAATGATCAACAAACGTTGAGGCAGTCGCTCAGCCAGCAGCAGATTGATCGGCGGCAGTTGGCGCAGCGGTTGGGACTAGCGCAGTCCGCCGATGTGTCAGCAGCGGATCTGGTGGCGGTAGAACCAGACTGGCCGTTGACCCTAGAAGATAGCATTATATTGGGCTATAAGAGTCGAGCTGAAATGGAACAACAGCTGGTGCAGCGCGACATTGCTGAGCTACAGCGGCGAGCCGCACTGGCGGCATTGGGGCCTCAGGTTTCGCTATTTGCGCAGTACAGTGTTTCAAACCCCACTAATGACGGGGATCCTGACTTTAATGATATTTATCAGGTTGGGGCACAGGTTGATTTGGCTCTGTTTGAGGGGGGAGCTGCTCGGGCACGGGCACGCCAGCAAGAAATTAGCGGGGCGATCGCCGAGAACGATTTTGCCAATACTCGCAACACTGTTCGCTTTGAAGTTGAGCAGGCATTCTTGTCGCTCCAGGCCAACCAGGCCAATATTGGTACAGCTGAAATTGGCTTAGAGCAGGCGGTCGAGGCTTTGCGACTAGCCCGTTTACGCTTCCAGGCGGGGGTCGGCACCCAAACTGATGTACTAAATTCTCAGACAGACTTAACCCAAGCTCAAGGGAACCAAGTGCGCGCAATTCTGGGCTACAACCGCTCGTTGGTTACCCTTCAGCGTGCCATCAGCAACCTGCCCGACAATGTGCTATCAGACCTGCCCGATGGGGTGGGCGATCGCATCCAAGGGAACCCGTAATTTATCTTGGCTATCCCTCCATAGCCATGTCGGCGGCACACAGCAACTCGATCGCTTGATCAGCATCCATCAGGCGCTTGAGGACTACCTGTCCGATGGTAGTAATATTAGCCGCCTGAGCGGTCTGAGCCACCTGAGCGGTCTGAGTCGGCTGAACGGATGGTTTTACCTCCACCATCAACACCGCATCTTCAACCCGATAGAGCCACAGTTTCTCATCTCGCTCTAAAATTACCAGATGCATCCGGACAATATCTGGTTTTCGCCGCCAGGACAGTTCATCCCAAAGCCCGCCAAACTCCCAGACCCGACCGACTACCCACCCATCTGACAGAAAAAAATACTTCACAGGATTTACTTCAATTCGAATCCGACTCATCAACACTGGTTCATAATCCTAAGAATATTAGGTAGTGTTTCAAATTTGCTGTCGATTTTTAAGTTAGTTCCCCAAAAATGCACGTTGAGCGCGCCTTTTTGCGGTTTAAACAACTTGAAGCGGGTTGAGGCCGTCACGCCTAGCCTAGGGCTGGATTAATCCCGAGGCATGACGGGTCTGATGCCAGTTCCAGGCGTGGGTCAGGATTTGGTGTAAATCAGAATATTGGGGATTCCACCCCAGTACAGTTCTGGCTCTCTCGCCGCTACCCACCAAGCTGGGGGGGTCGCCCGGACGGCGATCGCACTCTAGCACCTTAATATCACGCTGCGTAATTTGGCGAGCGGCATCAATGACTTGCTTAACCGAAAACCCATTGCCATTGCCCAAATTGAAGGTGGCACTTTTGCCACCCCGCAGCAGATGCTCTAATCCCAGCACATGCGCCGCTGCCAAATCAGTGACATGGATATAATCGCGAATGCAGGTGCCGTCTGGAGTAGGGTAATCAGTCCCAAATACTTTAATGCAATCTCTCATGCCCATCGCCGTTTGCAGCACCAAGGGGATCAGATGCGTTTCGGGATTGTGATCTTCACCCAGTCGCCCCTCAGGATCTGCCCCAGCAGCGTTGAAATACCGGAAACAAACCGATTGCAGACCATAGGCCAGATCAAAATCTGCCAGAATCCGCTCTACCATTAATTTGGTAGCTCCGTAAGGGTTAATCGGGTGCTGAGGATGATTTTCTGGAATCGGAACTGTCTCAGGGATGCCGTAAGTAGCACAGGTTGAAGAGAATACAAATTTGTTGAGATTAGCAGCCTGCATCGCTTCGAGCAGGGTGAGAGTGCCAATCACATTATTACGGTAGTACTTTGCTGGATCTGTCACCGATTCACCAACGTAGGCATAGGCGGCAAAATGCATGACAGCGGCAATTTCTCGGCTGGCAAACAGTTGGTCTAGCAAGCTGCGATCGCTGGTGTCGCCGACAATCAGCTCTGTTTTGAGCACCTCTTGAACCAGTTCTCGGTGACCGTAGACTAGATTGTCCAACACGATCACTTTATACCCAGCTTGCTGAAGCCCCAACACAGCATGAGAGCCAATATAACCTGCGCCTCCGGTGACCAAAATGGTTGACGGTTCTTGCAACACTGCTGTATCTCCTGTGCGACGCTTTTATGTAGTCATGTGAGTGATTTCGAGTAGCCATACCCTACAGTAGTCACTCTCAATAACAAGTAATACACACCCTAAAGTGACAACCCTCAATAAATTGTATTTTTCTAATAAAATTGTGATGAAGTTTAATCAGCAGCGGCTGGAAACTAGCTCGGCATGCTGATCGAAACATCAACAGACAGAGCCAAAACAGAGGACAACGACTCACGAAAGACGATAGCTGACGGCATAGCGCACAAGCTGGAGCAGCCGTTGCCGCAAGGTTTCAAATCCCAAGCGATCGCTAGCTGAAATAAACAGCGCCTGCGGAAATTCGGATTGTGCCAACGCGAGGGCATCGCCGTTTACTTGATCAATTTTGTTGAATACCACCAAGGCAGGCCCCGGCGTCACGGGCATTTCAGACAAAATAGCCATGACAGCACGAATCTGGCTTTGCCACGCGGGATGAGACAAATCAACGACGTGAAGCAACGCATCAGCCTCTGTTACCTCTTCTAGGGTGGCTCGAAAGGCATCCATTAATGAAGGCGGTAAGTCGTGAATAAAGCCAACTGTATCGGTTAAGACAATTTCTAGCGATTGATGGTTAACCGCATCGGTCAGCATGAGTCGGCGGCTGGTGGGGTCTAAGGTGGCAAACAGCTGATCTGCGGTGTAAACCTCTGCATTAGTCAGGGCGTTGAGCAACGTAGACTTGCCAGCGTTGGTATACCCCACTACGGCGATCGAGGGCACTTCATGGTGCTGTCGCCGTTGTCGTAGACGCGATCGGTGCGCCTGCAGCTGGTTCACATCGTTTTGCAGTCGAGAAATTCGCCGTTGAATGGCTCGTCGATCAGTTTCTAACTTCGTTTCGCCGGGGCCACGTGTCCCAATCCCACCTCCCAGTCGAGACATGCTACGGCCGCGTCCGGCAAGACGAGGCATCATATATTCCAATTGCGCTAGCTCTACTTGAAGCTTCCCGGCTCCAGTCTGTGCTCGTTGGGCAAAAATATCTAAAATCACTTCTGTGCGATCTACCACCCGAACGCCAATCTGCATTTCTAGATTACGAACTTGTGCCGGGGACAGATCGCGATCAAACACGACCAAACTGGCTCCTACCGTTTGAGCCGCCAAGGCAATTTCTTGAACTTTCCCTTCTCCAACAACAGTTTGAGGATGAGGATGGGTTCGCTTCTGGCGCACCACATGCATGACTTCACCGCCTGCTGTTTCTACCAACCGCGCCAGTTCCACCAAACCATCTTGAAACGCCTGAGCGGTTAGCTTTCCAGTCAATACACCAACTAGCAGCGCCCGATCGTGGTCTGCATCGACCTGCTGAGCCACAAATTCACGCTGGAATTCAGTCTCCAGACTTTCGGTCAAGTCCAAAAAGTCTTGCTGAGCAATCATGTCTAAGCTCATGGCTGGCGAAACCGTCCAGCTAGCCTCGGGATGAGGCACTAGATGCGCTAGAAAAGCCTCCTGCACATAGCCCGTTGCCCCCCCACCTCGACGCTCAAACCCGCCGCCCGAAGCAACCAAGATCACCAGGGCATCTAATCGCTGGAGCGCCATAGCGGTCAAGGTGCCCTCGCTGGGCGGTTCTGATTTCAGTTGAGTGGCAATGCAGCGAATGCCACTCAAGCGCTCAGCCCCGTAACGCGGTAATTCTAAAGGAGGAATCTGAGTTTGCCGCACAGTCCCCACACCAATCCGAATCACCTGACCTCGGCGGTTAATGTAGGCACACACAGGTTGTCCAATCTCGGTACTCACAGCAGCTAAGCGCTGAGCAAACTCTGGCGTAGTGAGGCGATCGCCTGGTAACCGTTGATGGTATAGCCGCTGTAACTGCTTGAGCTGGCTAGACTTTAAGCCCTGTAGATGACCATAAATAGTTTCGATAGGCATTTTAGATCAGCAACTTGATCCTCAACTCAACCTTCTTATTTTACTCCGCTCCAGCTGTGCAATCGAACTAAACCGGGATGCAGCAGAGGGCAGCAGACTTAAGGCCAATCTCGATCGTTAGCCGACGCGCCTAACCCCTACCACAGCAATCGCTGCGCCTAACCCCTATGACAGCAATCGCTGCGCCTAACCCCTATGACAGCAATCGCTGCCAATTTGACCGCCGCTGCTTGCCCAAAGCGCGATCGTAGCTGCCATACGCCTCTCGATAGCGGTGCAGCCGATGCAGGGCCACGCCTCGAAACATCCATGCTTCAGAATTGCTAGGTTGAATTTCCAGAGCGCGATCGCAGCTTCGTAGAGCCTCAGGGTAGTGCTCTAAATGCAGCGCCATGACTCCCCGAAAAACCCAGGCGGCACAGTGGTCGGGTTGAAGTTCAAGCACTTGTTTAAAACAGTGCAGGGCTTCTGAATAGCAGCCTTTATTGGCCAATATTTCTCCTTCAATGTACCAAGCACTGCTGTCGATTGCAGACGCCGTAGAAGTGCTGTTAACCGGATGTGAGGCAGAGGGTTGCGGCATACGACTAAGAGAATAGATTGCTAAAAGAGCAGAGGATTGCACTCGTTGCCCAAATCACGGAGGAGAAAATTATGGGGCATGAATCAGGCAGCGAGCTGGCGATCGCACTCAGTCCATCCAAGGAAACCTACTCTGAATCTGACAAATGCGTTGAACGGCTGGCAAGGCGAAGGATCAATCAGAACCACCAGACTTAATCATTTTTACCACTAACTTTAAAATCTTATAAACATTAAATACCTTAAATTACACCATTCACGCGCGCAGATTTAGAGCCGGACATCCCCCTCCTCTTCAAAAAAACCCGCAGGGCAGACCACGCCTCCGTCACCCCCCAGCCGTATCCTCTAAGGGTAGACCACACCTCCAGGTCTCTGACAGGCTATCGGCAACTTTTAAAGCAGCCTCCAATGCTTCGATTCCGGAGCAAGGAGGGATTAGGTGTTTATTTGCTTCCAGGAATTTTAATCCAAAACTCTGCGGCCAGCCAGAATTTGAATAAAAAATAAAAAAGTGACCTCTGCCTGGATAGATTCAAGCAATCTTTAGTGATTTGGCGGATATCAACCCTCACAAAGTCCCGACTTCCCTCATAGATTTGGCTGATTCTCCTCATACACCTGGCTGATTTGAGAGCTGTATTTACGCTAAATCTGACATTGCCAATAGCTGTTTTAATTGACTGCATTCACTTGCATTATTCACGGAGATTTCTCCAAATCAAAGCGAAAAACTAGGACAATTACTTCCTACTCTTCTACGTAGTTTTCCCCAAGTAGCTTTATCACATTTTATAAAGGTTGCTATATAAATATTTTTTGTCCGGTAAAAGGCTATACCTTCATGACGTACTCTGGCGTTGGGATACGCGCCCTTCCTTGAGGATGAGAAGTGAATGAGAAGAGGAGGTAAGCTTAGAAAACTATTTTTAAAAAAATAATAAGATTGGTATTTACGTAGATCAAAATTCAGCATTTATGCAGAGTATTCTCAAGGTTAAAGTCAAATCTTCAAAATCCAAAAAAGCCTGGAAGGTAAGACCCATAGAGGTTGTCACCCCCTTTTACATAAGGGATGAAGACAGCTATATTTTATTTTAGGGAGCTGTAAAAGCAACGAGAGGGCTGTTTGTCGAAGTTGATAGCTTCAAAAATGTCTCACAAGAATGATTCGAGATAAGACAGATAGCGGCCTAAAAAGTGCACGTTATGCGAAATTGATTTGGTTGACAATATTAACGGTCGTACAACATCTGCCAATAAGCTCAACTAATTAGCGTACCTAAATCGATTTCAGAGTAGATCCTGTTGCCGTTAATCAAAGCTTTAAGTCTTCTTGGATTTAGAGACGATTGCTAAAGTTTCCCCTGTTGTTCTCTGTTTTCTCTCGGCTAGAACCCCCAAAAAATAATCATCGCCATCGCTGCTTGAGAAGTGGTACATACCGCCATTTTGCTGCTTTTCTGTGGGAAAAATCCTCCACAAAACTTAGTAGATAGTCTGAGCTAAATGGCTGTTGTTTTTAAGCTTGAGTGCCGTGGTTTGAATGTAAAAACCAGATCTGACTGGATAGAGGTTTCACCGCGCGCAGCGTCTACCTGTTTCAGGTCTGGGTTAATGAGGCACTTCAATGCGGCAAAGAAACGAGATGAATTAATCGGGTTTCCTGAGAGTTTGACAGAGAGAAGAAGCGAATGTCACGAGATGCTTTGGTCGTTGGAATTAATACATATCGATATTTACAGGCGTTGCAAAGCCCAGCGCACGATGCAGAGGCGATCGCCCAGGTGCTCCAAACCTACGGTGAGTTTCGGGTGCAGCGTCTGCCTGAAATTGTGCATGCTGAGCAGCCTCACATTGGTAAAACTACCCCTGTCACCCTACGGACTTTAGAAACCGCTCTGGTTAACTTGTTTAAGCCCAAGGGTCGCAATATTCCTCACACGGCGCTGTTCTACTTCTCGGGGCACGGCATTCAAAAAGATGCGGGCATTCAAGAAGGCTATCTGGCTGTGAGTGATGCCCAGCCCGATGCGGGGTTTTACGGACTCTCCTTGTTTTGGCTGCGACGACTGCTCCAAGAAAGCCCAGTGCGGCAGCGGATCGTGATCTTAGACTGTTGCCATAGTGGAGAATTATTAAATTTTTTGGAGGCTGATCCGGGGGCCACAGCAGGCACAGATCGACTATTTATCGCAGCTTCACGGGAGTACGAATCTGCTTACGAGTCATTAGATAGCCCCTACAGCGTCCTGACCAAAGCCGTCCACGAAGGGCTTGATCCCCGCCATGCTAGCAGCGGCAGAGTCACCAATCACTATTTGACAGCCTGGGTCAGCAATTGCCTCAAAGGGGAGATTCAGCAGCCCCTATTTGAAAACTCGGGCAATGAAATCGTTCTGACGCGCTGTTCTGGCATAGACTCACTGCTTCCGGCCACCGATGCTACAGGAGTAGATATCTGCCCCTTTCGAGGATTAGAGTTTTTTGATGAAGCCCATGCAGATTGTTTCTTTGGTCGTGAACAGCTAACGCAACAGCTTGTCAATGCGGTGGCCACCGATGCGTTCGTGACCGTGATTGGGGCGTCGGGTAGCGGGAAGTCATCGCTGGTGAGAGCGGGGATGGTACCAGAACTGCGGCGGGGGCAGGCATTGCCGGGTAGCGATCGCTGGCGGATTAAGCTGATTACACCCACCGAGCATCCCCTACGCAGTTTGGCCAGTGCCTTTGTTGATCCAGACCTGTCAGACCTGGTGCGGGCTGAGCAACTGCGTCGCGCCGAAAATTTTTTGCAGGATAAAGAGCAGGGATTGGCACAGCTAGTCTGTGCCAGTCTATCGTCCGAAACCAGCACATCTAGTCATGGCAGTCTCACAGGAGGGACAGGGCGAACTGCATCCAACTTAGTCCTAGTGATTGATCAATTTGAAGAACTATTTTCGCTGTGCAGAGGGGCGCAGGGAGAACAAGAGCGGCGTCATTTCTTTGACTGTCTTACCCAAGCGCTGCAAACGGCAAACGATCGCCTCCGAATTGTGGTGGTGTTACGGGCAGATTTCCTAGGGCAGTGCTTGCGTTACCCAAACGTAGCTGCCCAAATTAAGCGCCAAGTGGTGCGGGTGATGCCGATGAGATACGAACAGATTAAGACCACCATTGTGCAACCAACCAAAAAAGCAGGTCTAATCTGTGAACCCAATTTGATTTACACCATATTGCTGGATGTGATTGGCGCACCGGGCGAATTGCCGCTGTTGCAATATACCTTGATGGAACTGTGGCGGCACCGAGAAATAGACCCTACAGGCGGGCCATCTCGGCTGACGCTGAATGCGTATGCTCAGCTAGGTGGCGTGCGCGGCACTCTACAGAAACAGGCCACCGATTTTTTTGATCACCTCACTCCTGATGAGCAAACTGTCACTCGACGGATTTTTTTAGCGCTAACCCAGCTGGGTGAGGGCACCGAAGACACCCGCCGTCGCATCAATAAAGCGGAGCTTGTCAGCTCTGCGTTTCCCCTAGAACTAGTGGAGCAGACGCTAGAGAAACTGGCGGCGGCTAAGCTGGTCATTACGAGTCGGGGCGGTGATGGGGTTAAGGCAGACGAGTCGGATGGGCGATCTCCACGTCAAAATCTAGATGACTGCCGTCTAGATCGCTCACGTCTAGATGGAGGCAATCTAGACATTGCAGCCTCTGACATTCCAGATGTGGTGGATGTGGTTCATGAGTCGCTGATTCGCAACTGGCCCCTGCTGCGCAACTGGCTCGACGACAGTCGCGATATGCTGCGGCGGCTGCGGCGGATTGAGCAATCTGCACAGGAGTGGAGCGCGATTAGTCAACCGCGAAAGCGCCTGAAGGGACGGCTCAAAACCCAGAGTAGAACGGCAGATTATTTGCTTAGAGGGGAGCGGCTATTAGATGCAGAACGCTTTCTGCGGGTCTATCCGCAGGAACTGTCGGCTCAAGGGCACACCTTTGTAGCGGCTAGTACGACGGAACGCCAGCGCGGGCGGCGCAAGCTGCGTTTGTTGCAGATCACTGTGCCTGCGGCGGTGGCGATCGCCTTGGTTGCCTCGTTCAATCAATATCGGGATGTCATTAAAACCCAATCAGAAAAAAATTATCAGTCGCAGGTTGCCACGTCACGAGAACGAGCGGCGATCGCCCAGTCAATTTTGCAAGAACCCAGTCACGACTCCATGGCAGCGCTATTGATTAGCCGTCTGGCGGCAGAGCAAGGGGAGCGCACCTATGAAGCCCAGTCGAGCCTGCGGGCGGCACTGCGCGACTTGCGGTTACAGGTGCAGCTAGAAGGGCACCGGGCGCGCGTCAACCAAATTGCCTTTAGCCCCGACCAGCAGCTGATGGCAACTGCTAGTGCGGATGGCACAATTCGGCTCTGGACAGGAGGCAGTCGCGCCATCTATGCCCAGCCGCGTGACCAATCGCAGCGGCTGCTGTCGTGGAAAGCAGAGTCCAATGCTGCTGCAAATCTCTCTGGCCCCGATGTCCCTCAATCAGCGCTTGCCCCATCCCCATCCGCCGCCACCGCCGTCCTTGCCCCAGAATCGTCTACTCCTGCGACCACAAATATCATTGCGATCGTGTTTAGCCCCGACGGGAAGCAGATAGCAGCGATCGCCGAAACCGCCATGCAGGTAAAAATTTGGTCGGTTGAATCGGGTCAACTGGTGCAGCGGCTGGCGCTACCTCAGCCGGTCAAACAGATTGCCTTTAGCACCGATGGCCGATGGGTTGCCGCTGGAGGCGATCGCACCGTTTCCCTATGGCAGGCCAAAACTGGCAAACTTCAGGCTCGGCTCACCCAAGACTGGAACATTCATAGCTTTCAATTTAGTCCTAATCGCAAATCCTTGCTTTTAGTGGGGCGCAGTGGCAATTTGCAGCTGTGGCAATTGACCAAACAATTGGGACAAATCGCACCGGATGGCTCGAAACTGGGCGGGGCTGCGGCCTCAAGCCCTGCAAATGTAGCAGCTCCTTCCCCTGCCATCCAGCCTCCTGCCCTCGCCATAGAGCCAAAGCCGATGGAGCAGTCACCGATTAATTTGCGACAAGTCTATGACTTAAAGCAACCCACCCAGATTACCCAGGCCGTCTTTAGTCCCAGTGGCCGCTGGATTGCCACCGCCAGTCAGGATGGAGTAGCCCATCTGTGGGATGCGACGACTGGGACACTACAGCACAGTTTTTCTCAACCTGCCGTCCCCAATGCGGCGGGCGTCACCCCGTCTAGCTCTCCTATTGCACCCCCTGCTGCTACGCTTCCTCCTACTGAACCCCCTCCTACGGCACTCCCTCCTACGGCACCATTAGCAACCGCCACCCTTCCTCCAGAGTTGAGTTCGCCAGCCCCGTCTAGCTCTGCGCCCATTACGCATCTCACGTTTAGCCCCGATGAAACAATATTGGCGATTGGGACGCCCACCTACAGAGCACAGCTGTGGAACGTGCAAACTCGTCAGCTTCAGGCAGAGTTGATCCCAGAGGAGGCGATCGCCCCCAATGCTGAAGTTGAGCCAGGAGCCATTACCTTTAGCCCCAATAGTCGTCAAATTATTATTCCAATCGCAGATGCGGTTGAAGTCTGGGACGCCCAGACCGGACGGCGGCTAGCAACGCTTCAGTCGGAAACTCCTGCGATTACCGCCGCCCAGTTCAGCCCCGACAGCACGTATATTGCCACTGGCAGTGCTAATGGCAATCTGCGGCTATGGGCAGCAGCAGCGGGCGGCGAACTGCCGACGTTAAGTGTGCCCAATGTGACGGCTCCCTGGATTTCGTTCTTCAACTCGGCAGCCGCTAGTAGCTCAACCCCAGAGCAGCGCCAGAACAGCCCCAGGGTCGATGCGACGCTGCCCTCAGCGGCCTCGGCGCTCCTCTCTATTACTCGCCCAAAATTCTCGACGCCCCCGTTGTCCAAGATTCAACTGGTGGAACGCGCTGCTTTAACTACCGATGGCCTGGTCATGGTTAGCCCCGATGGCACAGTCAAAAATTGGCAGATCTTGGCAGATATGCGATCGCTGCCTGCAATGACTCCAGCTCAACCCGTTGCTGCTCAACCCAATGCTGCTCAACCCGACCCAGACGTCACAACAGTTCACCTGAATCGGTTTGACCCTCAGCAAATTTGGCGACGCATCCAGCGGCTATTCCGCCCGCCTACAGACCATCAAACCGCTGCCCCTGGAGCTGACAAGTCACCCTCTCTGGTGCCTAGCAATCCCGACATGGCGAATCCAGCTCTAGCGACTGATCTAGAACGCGCACCGGAGGCGACCCCATCCGCCCACAACCTGTCGATTAGCCCCCCCCTGCCTATGAGGATGGCAAAGCTGACCGCCGACGCCCTACTCACCGGATTTGCGCTCAGCCCCAATGGGCAATTTACGGCAACGGCCAACCGTAAAGGCTGGGTCGAAATCCGTCAAAAACAGGCGGATCAAACATCAATTCGGCTACGCCTGTTTCGCAATGGGGCTTTGAATCTGGAGGGCGGCAGCAACGAAGCGGCTCCGGTGCTGGTGCAACAGCTGGCTTTTAGTCCAGACAATCGCTATCTGCTGGGCGTGGGTGCAGATCTAACGGTGCGCCTGTGGTATGTGCAGTCGGGGCAGTCTGTCGGGACGCTGACAGGACACAAGGCGGCAATCCAACGCGCTCAGTTTAGCCCCGATGGCCAGCGTGTGATCACCGCGAGTTTGGATGGGACGGCAATGGTATGGGACGTAGCAACGCAGCGCAAGCTGGTCGTTTTACCCCACACCACTGGTGTGACCAGCGCCAGTTTTAGCCCTAGTGGACAGTGGGTAGTGACGACAACCGAAGATGGCAGCGTCAGAATTGTGGACGCGGCAACTGGCAATCCGTACCTAGTTTTGGGAGGACATCGGGGTGCGGTGATGGATGCGCAGTTTAGTCCTGATGGGCGATCGCTGGTGACGGCTGGCACCGACGGCTCGGCTCGGCTTTGGGATACCCAAACAGGTACAGAGCAAGCCTTGTTGCGGCCAAATACGCTGGAGCCGATGGCGCTACAGCGCGTATTTTTCAGCCCCGATGGCCAGTATGTGGCGACTCTGGCGACCGACGGGCAGGTTCACCTATGGGCAGCAACCTGGGAAATGTTGCTGAAGCTAGCGCGCGATCGCAGCCTCCGCCAGCTAACGCCCGATGAGTGCGGTCGCTATCTGCGGCTGGAACCCTATGCGTGTCCTCGGCTGACCTTAAACGGGCGATCGCGCCTATCGCAGCAGTCGGTTTCAGGGCTTTAGGGTTTAAGGCTGTAGAAGATCTAACTGCACGCCGTAATCATTGTCTGCGCTGGGGGTTTTGGAGGCTTTTGGGAGTCCGCAACCGAGAACTTGGCGCGACGGCAGCATAGAAAGATCGACCTTTGACTGTGACTGAAATTGCTTCTCCAGAGCACACCACCAACTATCTCGCAACAAAATGCAGCGGCATAGCTGTCTAAGTGCCGCGCTTTAGGAGTCCTTACAATTTCATCATGCCTCTTGCCAGTTAGATAGCGAATATCTCCTCGCAATCTCACCTCATGAAGGTTTTCTAGCCAGTAGCCTGTGCTTTTAGCGTCAACGCGCACTTTTCGATTGCCAACTTGAAGTTAATCAGGGTACTGTGCTCTCAGTGGAGTCTCAACTCACTTGTTTGAACCGCCAGGAGGCGATCGTGTGTCCTCTTATCTTTGCCCCATAACCGACTTAGTAACTTGTCTAGCTTTAGTGTTGCGAAGGCATCTTCTAATCGATTCTATGGTTCTGGCAGATACCGTAAGTTTAGCCTTTGGCTCTCATGCACTTGCAGGTCGTTGGTTGTCCTGCTATTTTTTAGCGGGTTGTGGCTTGTTCAGGCTGCCCCTGTGCTGGCTGCTCCGGCTCAGACTACAGCTCCGCAAGCACCGCTCACCTGTCGGGTTGGAGTTTATGTCACCGCTTTACGGGATTTGAATTTAGCAGAAAAGTCTTTCAGTGCCGAATTTTGGGTCTGGAGCGTTTGTCCGTCTGAGACACTCAAGCCACTCAAAAGCTTTAAGGTTTTGAATGTTAAAAAGCTCAAATCAAGCTATGATCTTGTCTCGATTAGTAAGAACTTGACTGGATCATTCTCCACAAAAGAAAACCTATATTGGTCACAAATTAGAGTAAATGCCATTTTTTCCTATAGTTGGAATGTCAGTAATTATCCGTTCGATCGCCATACGTTAACGATTCCCATTCAAGAAGCCATTCAGGACACCTCTCAGTTCGTTTATACGCCAGACTTTGATCATTCCGGCTACCAGCTGAGCAGTGACTTAGACGGTTGGAAAATTGCTAAGTTTAAGCTGACTGAGGAACAAGTTCCCTACGCGACAACATTCGGCAATCCTGAACTGACCTCGCCGCAAAATAGCTATTCCCGGCTGGTTGTTTCGCTCGATCTTCAGCGAGTCAAATTATTTAGCTTTTTTAAGTTGACGATCGGCGTGTACATTGCCTTCGCAGTGGCGATGCTATCCTTCTTTTATGATTCTAAAGAGACAAGTTTGGCAAGTCCCAGGAGAGCCATTTTTATCGGCTCTCTCTTTGCGGCTCTGCTAAATATGCGAGTCCAGGAAACCGTCATTGGTCGTACTGAAGATTTAACCCTCATCGATCAGATTCACATTGCCACGATCCTGTATATTTTTGGCGCTGGTGTGGTTGCGGTTTACTCACGCTTAACGTCTGAAAGCGGGCAGGCGAAGTACGCTAAACGGCTCGATCGCCGCTTCTTTTTTCGGCTTTTTACCCTCTCATTTGTGGTGTTGAATGTCATCGCGATCGCCTATGCCATTATTATGGGCTGAGTGTTTAAGCAAGGGTACGACTCGGTTCAAACCCTTTGCCAAACTCGCCGCTGTTCTCCTCTTGCCCATCTGCCTGAGCCTTTGGGTTCTGTGTGAATCGGCATTGGCACAAGTGTCAGCACCGCAAACCTGTCGTGTGGGGATTTATATCACCGCGTTGCGCGACTTTAAATTAAGCGACAAGTCATATACTGCGGATTTTCGCGTTTGGAGTGTTTGTCCCAATGCAGAGTTGCAGCCGCTCAAGAGTATGGAGTTTGTCGATGCCTTAGAGGCTGAGACTGCATTCGACACGACCTTCAGCAAGAAGAATCGCTCCGAATTGTTTGCAACAAAAGATCAGGTGTTTTGGTCGCAACAGGATGTGAGCGCCACCTTTTCCTATGACTGGAATGTGAACAACTATCCGTTCGATCGCCATGTGCTGAAACTTTCCTTAGAAGAAGTGGTGTCAGACGCGTCAACGTTTACTTACACGCCCGACTTTAAAAACTCTGGCTATCAGCGCGATATGAAGTTAGGCAGTTGGAAACTGACAGGCTTTAGTATTGCGGAAGAAAGGGAGACCTACAACACAACGTTTGGCGATCCGGCCTCGACTGGAAAACAGGGGGGGTACTCACGACTGAACATTTTACTGCCGATTCGACGCGTCAAAGTTGTGAGCTTTTTCAAACTGACGACCGGGGTTTACGTGGCGTTTGCAGTGGCGATGTTGTCTTTCTTTTATGAAACTGGGCAAGCGAGTCTTGTTAGTGCTCGTACCAGCTTGTTAGTGGGGTGTCTGTTTGCGGCGCTGGTCAATATGCGTGCCCCAGAATCGGTGTTGGGGCGTACAGAAGGATTGACGCTGGTAGACCAGATTCATATTGCTGCTATTTTCTATATTTTTGCAGCCGCTTTTGCCACCGTGAATTCTAGATTGTTAACTGAAGCGGGTCATGGGAAACGGGCAATGCTTCGCGATCGTCGCCTCCTGTTTCGATCGTTCAGCATTTCGTTTGTTGTCCTGAATGTAATTATGATTTCTTACGCCGCGATCGTGGGTTAGTACTACAAAAGACATCAAAACTATGTTAATGCTGCTGTTTTATGCTGGAGACGATCTTTATGCGATCGAGAGTACTCACGTTGTGGAAGTGATTCCCAGAGTGGCGCTTCGGAAAGTGCAATATGTGCCAGAA